>Ga0194135_10001142_pt1 | contig 15602 bp, 11 predicted proteins | sample LitLau_LLRF_2013_FD_134024 | JGI IMG/M metagenome (GOLD analysis project Ga0194135, IMG submission 134024) | Freshwater sediment microbial communities in response to fracking from North America - Little Laurel Run_MetaG_LLRF_2013 (version 2) | ecosystem: Environmental > Aquatic > Freshwater >...
ACCTTGCGTCCGGAGTTCGCCTGATTGCTTTCCTTTCCGTTGTAAGTCCTCTACGAATGGGGTTGCATTTGAGCCCGAATCGTCCCACACGCCCACGGTCATCTCAGGGCTTTCTCTGTAGTTTTTAGGAATCGGAACGCTGGCGACGAGTAGTTGGGTCCTCCACAGAGCCATGCAGCAGCAGAAGAACCCTACACTGACGACAGCCACGGATCTTCTGCACCAAGTGAATACTTTCTTCGGCGGGACGACAGGGCTCTATGACCTGGATGTGATTTTCCGGATCTTCATTTCCGTGAGTGCGACGACGTTGGCTGCCTCCTTTGTCCAGTTCATAATGTCCTTTTGGCTCATGCTCGCCTCCGTCAAGGTGAGTCATCCACGACTCTAAAAAGCATATTGAGAAGTTTTAATGAGGATGTGAAATAACGAGTACTAAACTGTGACGCATAGGGCGGACGTACCATGGCCAGGATTTGGGTCTTTGTGCAAATCTTCACAATGGTCGCCATTGGCGGCGGCTTCCTCTGCATCCTCACAAACGACCTTGAGATCAATACCCCAACGCTCATCTTTCTCATCGTCTCCGGGACCAACTTTCTTTTCATGATCTACTTTTGCCTCGTAGTCTTCACTTTTAGTTACAGCAATGAGGACACGGCAGTCTAAAGGTTCCCGCGTATCCCGGGACGACTGTCCAGGTTCCAGGACTCACGCCCGGGTCAAAGGGTCATCATCATCACCAACTGGAGCCACCACTGTACAAAACCATCATTCCCTTCCCCTCTGTTGACAGACACAAAGCATAGGAGGTGTCAAAAAGGACACCTCCCTATCGCCCAACCTCCTCCTTGACTCTCTTGGGTTCAAAAATCACTTTCTCATTATTTCGTAATTAATGCCAAGTACTCATATACGGTGGGTCGGATATGGAAAACCATTAAAGTTTTGTTAGCTCATTTCAAAAGCACTAAATGCAGGGAACTAGGTCACACCTCTCCACTTTATGTCTATGCCTATTATTGTCCCTTCACTTTCAACAGTTTACCAACACCTCCTCGATTAATTTTTAAGGAAATCTCTTTTGTAATAATAATAAAAACCCACCTTAGAAATCTTTTGATTTCAATTGTCATTATTATTTTTATGATTTTTATAGCAAGAGTTTCAGAGTCACCAAAAATGAATTTCGAAAATGAATCCCAGATTTGCTTCTTCCTTAAGTAAATAATGACGTTTAAGGTTAAGTTTCAACCTTAACATTTTAACTAAAAGTAGAAACGGAATGCCAAAGTTAAGAGTTGCGGCGAGTAGCGGGGGAGCGTACTGGAATAGAAATGGCTTGATTACTGGAAGTATTTTGGAATTCCGTTCCATTCCAACTTGTTGACTTCTGAGCGTCGAGGGATGCGTCTCAATTGGATTCTGAAATTCGTCTTTTGATCACATTGAAGGATTGGGGATTGAATGCTGCCGCTGTGCGAAGCCAAAGGGACTCATCCTCAAAGTCTGCTCCAAAATCTTTGTCCCCATCACTTTCGGCGTCGGCTCCCTGCTCCAGCGTCCCCTTACTACTGCTTCCAGTGCTTGTTGACTCGGTGCTGGAGAGGAGTGGCCCACTGCTGCCATCAACTGAATCCGTAAGCACAGGCAATGGGATTTTATAATTTGACTCAAATGTGGGTTGACTATCAATCGGGAGATTCAGGGGATTGAGTCCTTCATCATCACTTAGAACTGCTGGAACAGGAGGGATGAGGAGGCTTGGCATAGAAAATTCGAATGTTGTTCCAGATCTTTCAATTTCAATCTGACCAGTAGGAGTCGGACTCGGACTTGGGATGAACTTCCGAGCAAAGGCTGGCGATGGAGGATCTCCTTCCCCTCTTTCGTCACTCGAAGGGTCGTATTTGGGTTCCAGCTGGAGATGATCACCGTCATCATGCTCCTCCGCAGAAGAGGTCACTGGGGCGTTGAGCCCACTGAGGACTGAATGATACTCCTCACTTTCTTGCTCACGGACAGTGTTGGGTATAGGCAGAGTTCCATTTTGGAATCCTTCCTCATTCTCATCAGATGCTTCCGCATCCTCATTGGCCACGGGAAGTGTCATTGTCAGGGAAATGTCCAAGTCTTCCACAGGGCTTCCCAAAGTATGCGTTGGGGACGGGGTTAAGTTTCCATAACTTCGCCGACGCTCAAACTTGGTGATTTCATTCTCAATGTGACTGAGGAGGTTTTCATTAGGTCCAAAAGCACTTGGCAATGGGAATGTAGTGATTGATTGTGGTTCTGGACTTTTCCCTTTGGAACTGGTACTGCTACGACGAGAGAAAGGGGGGACATGCTCCACCCTTCCGTGCCTCCTTCGTCGAATCGCTTTGGTTTCGTCAGATACGAGAAGGAGGGGTGGGCGACCCATGGAGGAATTCGAAAGACGACGTCCAGCGTCCAACTCCAGCGTCAAACTATTCGTCAGCCAACGTGGATCAATTTCTTCGTATTCATAAGTTTTCTTTCTCCAGCCATTCAGGAAGCGGTCTTGAGCTTTTCCGTGATGTACTTCTCCAGACGGCACTGCATTGTTCCCTCCAGCCAACTCCAAGTCAGAATATGAGGATCTCAACCATGCCTGGAAAGGAGGAACAACATTTTTTTTGTAAGACTTGGATTTTATTTGGCAGCGGATTCATTCCATTCACGAAAACCGCCCACCTTGGTTAATTTCGGTTAAATAAAAAATATCTCAAAGATCACAACAGCCATACCAACATTACATTCCACGAAGGATTAAACTGATTCATCAGGAGTACATTAAAAAAATTAATGAAATTGCCATACTGTCAAAATGCTGCTACTATTGTTTAACCTACGTGAAGCAATTGCAATTGCATGCAGCGACTCTTCTCACTTAAATGTGGACTGAGATAGAGGAGGAAGAGGAGGAGGAGCTACTAACATTTTCAATGTCTTTCTCCGCCGGGCGGACGAGTTGGTCCAGGCCTTTGTCCAAACTCAAGCTGCTGAAAAGCTGTTGGTCCACTTCCTCCGTCAGTTCTTGTGCCATTTCCAGGCTCTCACTCGGACTAGGTGGCCACCTGAGATGCAAACGAAGGAGCAAAAGATTTTCTGGTGTGAAATGCGATGATTGTGTTCTTTCTGGAAAATGAGTGTTGGTGGTCTTACCCTGGAATGGTGAGTCGGTCGTGGAGAAGATTGTAAAGGTTAGGAAGTGTGGCTCGGAGCTCTGGCGTCGAGAGGCCACAGTACCATCGGAGTTGAGCAATATTTTTGTTCAGAAGGTAAACAGCATACTTTGAATAGACATCTTCCTTGCTTCGAAAATAGAGCGGAAACTCCCGTTCCTTGTCTGTGATGGCCTCTGTGATGTGATCTACAATGCGAGACTGGGATCCAAAATGACGCACAGGGTATCGGAGAGGGATGCCGAGCAAGAACCCAATCATAGCCGTCAGATGAGCGGTGTACCCAAGAGCAACGGATATTTGACCTATATGAGAAAAGGTTGACATTAATTAGCAAGAGCCCAAATTTTTGGTAACATGAAATCTAATGCTCAACTGCCGCCCTTTGGTTGGAAATATTAAAAAGAAATTGTTCGGTACCTCCAGTTTCAGTTCCATACTCCTCTGCATTAGGAAGTTGAATCTCATTGATGGAGAATTTCTTGGAGCCTTCCACCTATTTGTAACACAAAATAACAGACAATTAATTGAAAATCTTTTCATGAGTATTTATTTGCCTGAATTAAGCATGATGACTAGAACTCATCCTCAAATCCAATGAATTTCTTACCAGAGAAATAGGATAGATGAGAAGAAGCTCGGAAATGAGTTCCTTCTTCCGCTGAAAGAGCTGAGCTGAGATTTGGGATAATTTGACCTTTCGTTCCTGGACAGTTGCCTTCAATTCCCGGAGTCTCTCCATTTCCCGGCCTAACATCTGCATCCGCCCCATGAGATCCATGGAAATGTCCTCGCAGTCATAGAAGTCCTTCTTGAGTTGAATTACCGAACCGAATCGTCGTATTTTCTCATCACGTAAAATTGTGACTCGTTGTCTCATGCTCTCAATCCTCTCCTTCAGTTCTAACCGGATCTTCCCTTCTTTGGCTCGCATCAGATTCTTTTCTCCGAATACCTTGGAGGAATGCGACGAGGCATGAGGGTCCAAATCTTGGGAAAATCCATAGAGACAAATTCGTGATTTGAAATCTTGACCTAGTGAAACCTAGGTAAAAAAAAGTGTATCAAGAATCTGCAGGTTTTGAAGAAAATGCCAAATGTATCTTAATAAAAATAACCCAATCCTTTCCTTACCTCATCTAAAACGGATCTCTGAATGTTGTGTAGGGATGAAAGCTTTTTGAGCGTGTAGGAGGAACGAACTTGTTCAGTTGGCACCTGGATAAGAAGGTAGCGATGAGTTGAGACTGGGCGTCTAAGGAGCGAGTCCAAGGAAGTGAAGAATCCAAAAGGTAATCGGAACAGGAGTGTATTCGGCCCAAAGTCTTTTGTATTCCAGTCTCCTTTGAACCCTAAGTAGTGAAGACCTCCAAGGTAAACGCCCCACGACGTCACCTGTTTCTGCTGCAACTGTTGCGAGGTCGCCTTAGGCACAGGATATGGAGCCACTGCTTCTCCTCCTCCTCCTCTACTCACTGACCATACACGGATGATGAATCCAGGGGCCGAGAGACGGACTGCTTCGGGAAACTGCCGTGGCTCAATCTCCTTCCAAGTCACTACCCGTCTCTTACTCTGTAACCTCTCACTACTAAAAAAGGGGGTGGACATGGCCCGCGTGTGGAGCGTAAAGTAAACTTCATCGTCTCTATTCTCAACATCCAAGTTAAGGCCCATTATTTGAATCACATTCCGTAATCGAATCTAGGTATAGTCAACATCACGGATTAAAAACTTCCGTCAATAATTCAATTTCAATCATCAAAGTCATTTAATTAATTACGTAAAATGTTACCTGTTGCGAGACTAGGAGAAGCCAGTCCTTGTATCGAGGATCCGAACGTTGGTAGACTAAGAAAGACATTTTTAAGGTTGTTAATTAATACTCGTTAATTTAGGAGGATATGAGTCATCTTAAGGGCAACAATAATTAATGAAACTATTCATCACTTGAATTGAAAATTCAATCCAAAATCCCTTATTAAAAATCAAAACATGCATAAAATTCCATTGCACTATGCATTGCTCATTTGGAATTCGACTTTTCCCGCGTCGTAGATTACCCCAACCGCGTCAAAGAAATTTGAAAGAAATGGAAAATTATTCCAATGAGTCCGTCCAAAGGAAAAAGCTTTAAATGAGTTTATAATTATTAATTGTGATTTGTTTAACCCTTTCACATTTAGTTAATAAATGCCTTTTTGCTAACCATACATTGATAACAAAAGGTCAAAGGTTACTTGAATGAATTCCTATGAGTCTGAGCAGAATTTCTTCACCATTCAATATCTTTTGTCAAAGGCAGAAGAGGTCGCTACCACCGCCCGAAGCACGCTTGCTTTTTTGTTACCCAAACAGCCATTTCAGCCATAATTTGTGCAGATTTATGTCTGGATTAGAAATGGGGTTGAATTGCGTCAGGATTCTAAACAAATATTGGGATTCCACCATTACCATTCACCAATTTCTTGCCGCATTCGAAGCTATTCATTCGGTTTCCAGTCGTTCAGGCAGTCAAGTCGATTTTTGGGATAAATTGCAGCCTGTGCCTGAGAGATTAGGTTAAATTTAACGGACCATTAAAGAACGGACTCCTTTAACTTTAACGGTTCACGATAACCGCCGCCGTGAATGTAACGGAACGCTACCGCAAGTCAAACTTCAATCGATTTAATGAGACGGGTCATTTTGACAAGCTTGCCTCTTGTATTATTAAACAAAGTCTCATTTTCAATGTTTCCTTTCTCCAAAATTTTTATTCGAAGTTGGCATCCGTTAAATTCAACGGAGAAAGTCTGTTAAATTTAAGTGGTCCGTTAGCTCTAACCTAATCTCTCAAGCTGTATTGGTAGCAATGAACACGTCGTCACAGAGAGGAAGGGACATGGCTGATGGTGATAGCCGCAGAAGGAAAGAACAGAAGGCCAAGGATGAGGATCGAAAGAAGAAATCCAAGGACGACAAGGAAAAGGCCTCAACGAGTAAGAAGGTAAAGAAGGCCCGAGTCCGAGGACAACGGGGGGCAAAAACTTCTGGGTCATCTTCAGACTCAAGTAGCAGCAGCAGTTCTTCGAGCTCATCTTCCAGCTCGTCCGAGCCTTCAGCTGCAGCTCGTCGTCGTATACCTCGGCATCGATCCCGTGTAAGTACTAAAATGTCAGCCCTGCGGCCCTGCCGCTCGATTGTTTTCTGTAATCAAATAAATTGTTGCTCATTTGCTCTCCAGACCAGATGATGAGATGAACTGAACTCAACCCTCTATGTATTTTCTGATGATGATAAGAATATATGCATTATATTTTGTTTCTGTTTAACAGCATGGAAAAAGAAACGGCGGTGGACGAGTCGGACGACGTCCGCCCACGATGCACTCTTCACGTAGAGCAATGGATCAAGGAACGGGTTCCCGGCATCCTCCTCAGAATCAGTTGTACCAATTGCAACAGCAGCAGCAAGTAAACCAAATGGCCATGATGCACGCTCAATCCCAGTTCCAGCTGCAGGCCCAAATGCAGATGATGACTGCTCAAAACCTTGCATTTCAACAAATGATGGAACAGCGCCAACGGCAGTTGATGGACGGATTCGATCCAGAGGCCGACTACTATAGTTCGACCATGACATTTCGTCGCAACGGGGGATTGCGATTGCGAGGAAGTGCGCAGTTTCCGGATGGCTCTGACCCCCGGACGGGACAGCCACCGCGGCTCGCTATTGGTAAGTCCCAGGTTTTGTATCATAGAAATCAAGTCAGTGTTTTATGGACTGTCAAGTCTCCTCTCATCTTCACCCGACTAAAAAGCAACGTTCTGTTCTACTCAAATGCAGGCTTTTCTCAGGGTCTCGGAGGAGGTGCTCAGTTTCCGGATGACTCTGACCCCCGGACGGGACAGCCTATCCCTGGTGGTAAGTCCCACGTTTTGTGTCACAGAATTCCGTGCTTTATGCACTGTCAAGTCTCCTCTCCTCCTCACTCGACTAAAAACGTTTTGTTCTACTCAAACACAGGCTCTTCTCAAAACCGAGAGGAAGGTGATCGTCAAGCCCAATCTCCACAATCTTACCGCCGCCGACGTCGTCAGGATTGAGCTCCGAAGAAGACCATCTGTACCGGAATGCCCTCGTCCGCATTCACACTTTTGTTCTTTTCTTTAAACCATTGGATTCGCTTTTACAGAATTCTTTAATAAACCTTCGTACCTTGAACTCTTATTATTAATATCTGTAAATTTTTTTTACTTGTCTTGCGAACTAAGAAACATTAATAAGTTAATAGTGTTTGGTAAAGGAAGTAGACTAAAAGACTGGGTGTTCTAAAGTTATGAAAATACTGAAATGGAACTTAATTGCCAAGTTTGCCGCTCTGGGCCTGGGCTCTCGAAAGCTATAAAAAATAAACTTTACTGAAATTCTACTACCCTAATATATAAACTGGAAAAATTTCAACCAAATCCCCTAGTAGTCCATTTGTGTGGGCGAAGTCCATTGTCCGTTAAGTTTCAAATTGTTCCTACTCGTTGTCTTCTGTGGGTGGTGGTTCCGTATTTCATGTTGATCCGAATTCGTAGCCATAATTGAAACATCCTTCGCAAGTGTATGGTCTGCAAATGTAAGGGGAATTGACAAGGCAGTTAGGGAACTTGTGGCAGTAACTTAACACAGTATAATATGATAATCAGATGAATAGATTATAATGTAGCCATTTCATCTGTTTACTTACCTCAATGTCCCGTCAGTCTCGACCATCATCACAACCCCAAGAATCCTTTTCCCAGTAGTTGGATCCACTTCAGCGCTGACCGTCATGACCGAGAACCTTTTTCCGTCGACGTATTCCTTGAATTTTTCATGTTGAGTCTCAGTCCATTCATATGCCCCGGAAGCCACTGTAAAATAATTGAGCAAAATATAATTTTCGAACAGGTTTCGTTTTATTGAAAGGGGAAGAGGTGATTTATGGTCATATCCTCGATGTACTTACTATGGATCTTGGCGTGGACAGCTTGAATAGGAACGTCGCAGAAGATCTTTCGAATGTAACGCATTTCATGAACGAAAGTATGGAGAAATTTCCCGAAGTCAAGTAATTCCAAAATGACCTCTCCATTGTCTTTATAATTCACAAGGGAAACACTAGATACAGGAAACCACGCATAAATACTGGCGTTTAAAAATATACGGTTATTGAATTAACAACTTACCGGCACCAATTCCCAACTTTTGGCGAGAAGGCGACATAATGGCCACCTCGAACAAGATTAGCAATTTCTGGAGCCGGGTACCGCTTGGCATTGACATTGTACCAAGCATTGAGCTCCGTGGTGAAAACTGCAAATTGAACGCTGTGGGCCGGGCGAATCTGAAAGACAAAACAGGAAGAGACGCGATTTGGAAAGTTTGCTTTCTTCTTATCGCACTAAATGCAAAAATGCAACATTATTCAGAAAGGTAGAAAGAAAGGTATTTGAGCAAGGGAGCAAGTGAAGGCTGTCATAATATGGTTTAATGAATCAAGTTTAGAAACTTACGATGAAATCTTCTATTCCGATGACACTGCAAATAATCACATCACGAACGAATTCTATGTGCTCCTCTTGGAGGCAGATTGGAAAAGATCCTGGGGGTTGGAAGTCATCCACGTCGCGTGGCGGAGTAAGTTCCGCATCCGCCAATCCTGCTTCCTCTGCATCCTTGTTCTCCTTCCCCTTCCCAGCAGTAATACTTACTAGAAATACTAGAAACCCCCGACAAATATCCAACGACGGTTGAGGATTGAATTTGGCATTAGTGGTGCACCTTAGAACGAGATAACAAGATAAGATAAAGAGAGTGACTTACGGTTTGGGTCCGGAGCAACCTTGGTATTGAAGTACTTGACATGGAGGCAAGTCTGAATGGATTGATGCAAGTATGCACCCCCAGAACCAAGAGGCATCACGCGCTTCGGCTTGCGAGGCTGCAAGTAAAAAAAAAACATTATGGAAATAAATTATCTTTAACTCAAAACGCATCCATTAAAAGGCAACCTAACTTTTAGCTTACGGCTTACCGAATATTCAGGAACAGTGTAGACAGTTTTTTCGTCCGCATCAGCAAACTGATACGGGGTTGACAGCGGTTGTGGTGTTGGTTGTCTGTCAGTGTCAATAGTCGGCGGTGGAAGTTCATTAACCCCAGCGGTTGCTAATCCTCGTCCACGGCCTCGTCCATGCCCTGTAGGAGCAGTAGCTACAGCCAGCGGCGGCGGTTGATTCCCAATTGTCGCGGATGTTAAGTTCATGACCTCGCCGCCTCTTCCTCGCCCACGTCCGAGTCCAGTAGCACCAAGAGTTGTTGAAGCGGCATCCTCGATGAGCACAGGTGTGGTGGTTGTTTTTACTGGCAGTGGTGACGGTGGATCTGCTACCAAAAGCGATTGGACACCACGTCCACGACCTCGACCAGTCATATCGTTGAAAGTTGAAACGAGACAGTTGACGACAGGTGAAACCAAAATGCTGAAACGACGACACCACTACTGGAGTGAGGAAAGGAGCTGTGTGGAAGAGAACCACCCACTCTCGTCAAAGGCGTGATGAAGACTGACTGAAGAAAGGAAAAGGTAAACCTTACAGGCAGAATAAAATAGACAAACGAATCCAAAAATGCGATTGGCTGACGTGTTTCTTCAGGTACTGAAACCGAGATCTTGGAGCCTAGAGACAGGAATCCGCCATTCAGCCGAAGATGCTAGCATAATCTGTGTTGGAAACATCTCGGTTCATTTTCTCCCTTTTTTAAGGCCTCCTTATGCGAAATCACATGTAAAGGCCTTAGGGTTTCGAACCGTAAATTAAAAATGAACCGAGGACTGTCGTTGAATGTCGGTTTATTTCCAAAATCCGTGTGCCTCGATCGTGCGTAAAAAACTAAAACGACCTGCTTGACTTGCGAAACTTAACAGCATGCAGTAACAAATAGACAGCGGAATAATATTAAAGTGACTTTATAACGTAAATACATAGAAATTCGTTTAGATTCACATGATTCGAGTAATTATTGAGCTACTCTTCAGTGTCAAACTGAGTTAATCCCGCCAAAACCACCGTTGATGTAATTGAAATTGGAATCGTTCATAATCACAGGGGCTTTGGTCGGGAGGGCTCCCTTTCGTCGGCCTTCTACAAGCTTCGCCCGGTTATACAATAGTACACCCCCAACAGCCATCAGTATTCCCAGCACATTAGTGAAACTGACAGGATTCCGGAGGAGGAGGATGGAGACGAAGATCACGGCCAAGCGTTTGGTTGCACTAGCCACAGCGTACGTGAGCGGCGTCACCAAGTTCAGAATGGAGAAAGCGATGATGTTTTGAATAAAATTTAGTAACCCGTCCAAAAGAAGAAGCCACAGCACGGTCGCGGGATCATGCAATTCCAAATGAGTCTGTTGGGATAGAACAGAGACAAAAGACAATATAATGACTGAATCGAGGACTCTTAAACGGCCAACTGCAACTATACAGAACTAGTCGGTGATGAAGAAATTAAATGAGATGATGAATACCGTAATTAATCTTCTGGCATCCACGGCGAACCAAAACGGTAGGAACATGCAGAGACTCATTCGTCCCAGCGTTGCTAAAAGTTGAAACTGATGAATCCCAGTTCTCTTCAGTACTCGTTTAGAGAAGATGTGTTGAAGGGATAAGCCGGCAGTTGAGATTAAGGCGGAGACGAGACCGATCATGTCAAAGTGGAACTCTGTCAGACTGGCAATTATTACTCCCAATATTATAGGAACCAGGCTCAAGTAGACGGACTTGGCATGCCGTTCACCAAATAAAACTCTTGTAAGCACGACTGTAAACAGTGGAATCGTAGCCTTCACTGAAATCAACAAACCAATCAATTAATCCTCATAAATCGTCAACCCTTTCTTTGTAGAATCAAAAAACCTCCTTGAAGGATGAACTCACCAGTATGACTGTAACTGACTGCAACACGCCAAATTGAAATATGAGCAGTGACGCTAGCCAGGAACTTCCCAATTGCCAATGGGATCATTATTCTCTTGAAGATCCCTGACTCGACCTCCTTGTGCCCTCTCACATAGTACTTTAGGAGCGGCTCCGAGTAGACGGCTATTGATAACAGCTGAACCACGGTCACAGTCATCGGGTAGGGGAATTGATTGAGCAGTGTCTTCCCAATGACATTGTTGATTGATGAAACAGAGTACCAGATGATGCAGAGGAAGACTATAACAGTCCATTGACCCCATCGTCTAGGCAGGTGAAACATAACTACACACCTACACAAACCGTGGAGATGGTCTCAGTATCCTGGTTTGACGTTGATTAGGAACCCAACAGGGCCAAGATTATCCAATTGGTGGATTAATCAACTATAGTAGTACCGCTCAACCAATTGGCTGAGAAAGCATAATTTTGAGGCCGGCCCATGCTCTTTCTACAGGAGGCCTGTTTTCTCAGCCAATTGGTTGAGCGGTACTACTATAATTAATACTGAATAGAAATACCTAGTCCATATTGTCAAAAGGAAACCAACCGACACCCACGAGAGTTCAAATGAAAAGGAAAGGAAAGGAATAAAAATGGAATGCCGAGATACATAAGAAACGCAGATTAAAGAAACAAGCAGGCCAGCTGAATGCACAGAAAGTTCTTCCTTATGTCAATAAGTAGACAGCTGGTAAATGGCGGGAACTTTGACAATTAGTAATGACACGAGGATTAGGAATTCTAATGACCTCACTCTCTCACTCCATGTCCCTGACACTGAACTCTGCAACTGCTCCTCACTGACATAAAGTCAAACACCACCACATACGAGGATTATTCGGTGTGGTTTATTCCAAATTGAATCTCCATCCCACCCACATCTTATCCGTTTAGTTAATGAATTATGATTATTAAAGAGTATTCCCTTACGTCCGCGACCTTAGCTCGAGGGTCATTAATTTAATTTGGAGGTCATTTTGGTGGTTGGTGTTTCGAATTTTGAATCCTTTGGATTTGTAAACTACGAACGAGGTGAAGGGGACACGGGAGTAAGCTTAAGGATTTTACTGGGACATCGTCTTCTTCGTTTCTTCGGTTGCCCTTCCAGAAGTCCAGTTCAATCCCAACCCCTGACTTCAGCTAGATTTCGGATTGTAAACCTCCAGGATTTGCCCCAAGTATTCACTGTCATGGGGCGCAGAGGTGAAGATGGACCCGACAAAGGCATGAGTCCCCCACTTGTGATGGGAAATGACTTTACAGCATCCCAGGTCCACAACGCGAAATCCCAAGTGTCGATATCTCTCATCGGTTTCCCAAAAAGTCAAGTTGGTGTACTTTCCGTAAAATGGACGTCCGCTGTAAGAACAAAAACCAAAACGAAAATTCTCTAGTCGAAATGCTTTTACGTTCTGTGAAGCAATTAGCTTGAACTTGAACTTACCTAGTGGGATCAATGAAATCAGCCCATTGAGCCCGACTCCTCAACTGCTGGCAAAGTTCTTTGGCTGTGTTAACAAACTAATGAAACCAGAATCCTTACTTAGCATCTGATCCAACGTTATCCAGTATAATTCCTTACATATTCGACCATGATATCACGCTCGTCTTCAACGTTGGGACTCCAAGCGCTCATATCACACTTTGTCCGATGGCAAAATGTGATTGCCGTCAACGGACCCGATACCAAATGAGGAGAGCCGAAAAGTGAAACCATTTCTACAAGAGGAAATCTTGAAATTAAATCTCCATTGTTTACTGCAGTCAATGCCTAAGTCGATTTGATTTTAGTAAGACTGCTGTGCAATGCGTACCTCGCCGTAAGAGATCTGGACATGCCTGTGGTATACACTCCAAGTCCAACTTCTCTCTCTGGATCGCAAGTTCCCCAGCCGCCATTTCTTTTTCCCTAACTTTCTCGGCTTGTTCGTGATGATTCAGAGTCTACGATGGAAAACAAATCGGGATAACAAAAACAGAAATAAAAGTTATGAGCGACGTGTCAACTTACATGGATTTGACGCTGGTAACTTGTGGCAGAATCGCACAAATCATGCCAGAAAGCAATTTCATCATCCAAAACCTTCTTATCAGCTTTGAGTTCTTCGGAGCTGGGGATAAGGCTGGGCTCGGCGGGGGCTGAAATAGACGGGTTCAAACCCACGTTTCCTGGTAAATTGAATCGCCTATCCTTAGCACCTAAGCACCCAAGATTTGGATCTGGCCAGATGGTCGTCGTGCCTTGTCTTTCGGCTGAAAATATGACAAATATGACCCTTCACGTTTAGAAAACAAAGAAGTCGTCAGATGGAAGCTGTAGAAAAAAAAGTTAGCATGATGCCCCTAACCCAACCTGTATGTCCACCAAACAGTACTTGCTCAACGTAAGTGTTCTTTCGCTTCCAACTTTGATTTGAAAAGTCCCTTTGCCCTTCACATGCCAAGAACCGTAGCCCACGACGACTCAGTTTTCCAAGACGTTGAGGATTAGTCGAGAAGAGCTGTTATGTTATACAGAAAAAGAATTCATTAATAATCAATCCTGAATTATTCATGAAACCTATGGAGTCGGTTGGTACTTTTATTAACTTTATTTTCTTACGCGATTTGCCATCTCTGGAAAGATTCCTTCAGGATGAATTTGGAATTGGATCCTGTTAGGAATCAAACAAACCACATGAACACTTTTTTTAACTAATGAAAATGTATCTTTTATATACAAAAATAGCGTAGCCAGCAGATAAATGTATACATTACGTGGTGGAAAACGAAAGTTAATAACAATGAAAGGAAAAGTGTTCATGCCAATTGAAAACTGACTTACCCCGTCCCGCCGTAGTTTTAGTACGTTCCCTTTGTTTTAAATTGATTACGCACAGTTGGATATTTATTTATTTATTGACGATCTGCATGATCAGATGATTGAATGAACTTTTTGCGAATTAAATAAATGACGAAGGTCGAGCGAGACACGTGACCTTACCTCACCTGACTAAGAATAAACGCAAAATGAGAGAGAGATGAGGATTTTGATTGAACGCAGACGCCGCGGCCGAACAAACTCCGAAGATTTAAAAAGTTTCCCTTTTTTCCAAGGTTTGTCAATTTTTGGTGTGAATTCTTCTGTTTTCAGTTTGTTGTTTAGAAAACTCGCTTTTAGATAGATATGACGCTGTTCTAAAACCACTCGAATACGAACCTAAAAGTTGACCACACGGACCGATTCAGCGTTGGATAATAGACTGCTGGAAAATATTAACAATTTAAGGGATTCAATTACTACCAATATTCCACAGTTTCTGGAGCGAGGAGGATTCACCACTTCCACCTCCAAGGCAAGGACTCATCACTGCTCAGGCAAAGGAGATGCCAACGACGAAGGCAGAAGAAATACTTCAAGGGTTTCGTGTGTACGTAAAATATAATTTAACCCTTCATTGCTAGTTTGTTGGGTGCGGCCAAGACAAGAGCCAAAAACTTAGGAATTTGGCATATTGTTATCCATTCATATTGCAATTTCGCAATAACTTAGGCGTGGCATGGGGTAGTGGGGTTATGGAAAAACGGATTCGAACTAATACTAAAACTAAACTATTGACCATTGACCCCTGTGTTTTTGATTATTTTCAGCAACTGGATGAAACTCAAAGATGCGGACACTGGTGAATTGATATGGTCAATACAAGAGGATTTGTAAGAATTTAAATTTTTCACGCTGGCCAAGAGTCAAGTTTAATCGGATTCTAATTTGGAAGCTAAAATTGTCATCAAATCCAATCCAGGTCCCTGCCAGGTCAAGAACATGCAGCGAAGATACCAAAATCCGTCCTTCAATGCCGAGCTGTTTCCAGAGAAATCAACTTCTCATCAGTTGAGCCCATGGAAAAGTTCCGAGTGGAACAGAAAGTATTGTTCAAGGTTGACTAAAAGCTAATGATTAATGACTAATGACGGTATTCCAAGCTGGGATCCCTCAAAGTTAATTAACTTCTAATTTTTGTTTTGGTTTCAATATTCAGGGCCGATGCATCGAAGAGTGGATCTTTGAATTTGGTTTCGTAATACCTCATTCAACAAACAATTGGGAGAATTTAATCGAAGCAGCACCCGACTCACAAATGATGCCAGCCAACATTCTCAAGTAAGGAATCAATGGAATTGATATTGCGTGGCATTCTGCTTGATTGATCACTACATGGGATGTGATGTAATCCTTCCTGCTGTATTGATGCTTCCTTCCTTCTCCATATTCAATCGATCATGTCCAAGTCCAACAGAAACGCACGACTAATTTTTTATTCCATTTCCTTCCAGTGGGAATATTGTGATTGAGACGCGATTCTTTGATGATGATTTCTTGATTGCAACTTCGAACGTTCGTGTCTATTACGTCT
>Ga0194135_10001143_pt1 | contig 15601 bp, 13 predicted proteins | sample LitLau_LLRF_2013_FD_134024 | JGI IMG/M metagenome (GOLD analysis project Ga0194135, IMG submission 134024) | Freshwater sediment microbial communities in response to fracking from North America - Little Laurel Run_MetaG_LLRF_2013 (version 2) | ecosystem: Environmental > Aquatic > Freshwater >...
GTGAACAAGGAGACAGTGAAATACACCTCGTAGGATCTTGGCTGCGGTTTGTGTTATTATTATCTTTGTTTCGTGAAGTATGATGTGAGTATACAATATACACACGTAACGTGTGTATATATATATATTGTGTGTACCACTACGAAGAATTAAGTTGTTCCAAGGTTCTCCCTAATATTACACACTTTATCATCCTAACTTCCATCTCTTCAGGAAACCCCAAGGATGAAATTGAACTCATCCTTCAAATAGATTCGAGTTTTATAGGAAATCATTGAGGATTTAAGAAGCTGAGAATCCAATTCGCAATTCGATTAGAAACACATGGAGACTTTCCAGCTCTTCACCCGTTCCTCCATGAACATGTATTATGATCACTACCCCATTTCCGATCTCATGAATTTATGGGCCCAGCCAAAGACTATTCCATGAAAACGACCTTACAAAGAGATCCCTTCGACTGACTTATTCCTGGCTACAAACCTCCTCCACACCTGCCTCACACACTCACACACCTCTCACTCGTTCTTCTTAGCATTTCTTCGCACATTCAAATTCATCTGTTCACCCAATGTTTAATTTATTTTGACGTTAACTATCTTCATGACATTATGTCCTTCTCATTTGCCACTTTTCAACACTTCCAATTCTAACCTACCCACAATTCTTTCAAACGGCTCTGCTTTCTCCCAAGTCTTATTATGTAAATCAGAATACACGGAGGGAAATGGGAAATTTTTCCACATTTCTACGTAATATTCTAAACTATCGATAATAAAGCTCTCGTGTTATATAAATGACATAGTCTGTGAGACAGATTCGATTACCCAAGTCAATCCACTTTAACCTTTAAAACGCTCGCTGTATGTAAAAATGATACGGCAAGTGTATGCGTTTGTGTATTACCAATATGAGTTAGTGGAAGAATGGATTAGGAGGATTGGTAAGCAGTGGTTAAGCGTGGTGAGGGACATGTGGAATGGCAAAGAGCCATCATCATCATGCAAAGGATTTCTCGGTGTTATTTATAGGCCAGTTTGAAAGAGCTAAAATAGTCCGGAAATGAGAACCGGAATCAAGAAAAGAGCATTCCACTTTTCCTTTCAACACCAACTGTCTTCCTTCATCTCTTCTACCACGAACCTCCCCCAACAACATTCCTAATAAGCAATCCTACCTTCCCCCGTCCATGCTACCTTGCGTTTTGATGATGCTCAATACTTCTAATCATTATCCCCGATTGACCTTTAATCTCTCTTAGGATGGCATGGGACCACTAAAAGTCATCCGTGGCGGAATCCAACTGCGAGGAGAAAGCATGGTGCTCGACAATCTCATAGCTTCTAAGATACGCTCTAGAAAGGGCCAACCTATTCACATTGAGTCTTCTAGAAATATAAGTCTTCTAGCGAGAGGGGCAGATGGACGGGTACTCAACAAACTCTTCCTTGGTAAGTCTAACTAAATGAAATAGTTGAATCAATTTGATAATGCTCATTAAACGGGATCCATTGAAATAAATAATGTGTCAGCCAAAAACTACCACTAAATAAACTTTCAGAAAATTGAAAAAGTATCAAAATCAAAGTTGCCTGAATAACTACGGACAAAAACCCAAAAGTAGTCATGAAAAAACAATGTGATGTTCACTTATCTTATCCCCCTTTTTAATCACCTATGATAATCATAAAATATCAACAAGAAACGCAAATGTAGATCACATCACTGTATTATGTATTTTGTATCTTTGTGTGACATCAAGTGCATCTTGTTTTCTACATTTACTACTTTCATGTCTTAAGTTTCTTTGTAAGCGACATCCAAGTGTTATTTTATCAAAGAGTCCATCGATAACGACTGTGTAAATTAGGTCGTGTTTAATATCCCATGAAGAAGAAACAAATCGATGTGTTTCAAGGATGAAAAACTACCTGGTATTGAGATCATTCATTATCTCAAACCATCCTTATTCATTTTGATTACCCTCCTCTGTGCATTTTCAAGAGTCTCTCTGTCACACTCAAACTATTTTAGCGTTAGAAGACCCAGCCGACTTCATCTCTGTTATGTCCCATGTCGTCTCAATTATTGTGATCCTTTCGAAAAGAAAACGACTATATCCAAGCTTAAAGTGTGCAAGCACTGTATACATACAGACTTAATGAAGATCCTATGTTATATTAACATTTCTGTGAGCCAAAGATATCACTCATCCTTTTAACGGTTTGATTTAATTTTGGCACAGGAGATGACAAACTCGAGTGTCAAGCATCAGGGATGAAAATAATGGATACTCGAGGACGTCTCCTCTTCCAAGCGGATAGGAAGGAAGTCCTTGTTGGAGCTGAATTGCTTCGTGTCACAGGTACATCCGTCTTCAAGACGTTACTCTTGTCATATAGAGCATTCCAAGGAAATTTCTATAACATATCTCCAGACACAATCTGTATCAAGATGCAATCGGCTTGTATGTTGGCATAACTCACAACACATCTCAAAGCTTGAACGCATCTCTTCTGTATGATTATGAATGAACCTTTTGTCAGCTTTGTTGCGTTGATCCGTCTCCAATCTTCCATTCTTTATTATATTTACTCGCTACTCAAATCTTGCATAAATTAACCTCTTATTAACCGACTCATACTAGTCATATTTCCATTAATAATACTCAACATTTCCCATTTGTCACAGTAAACTCCCGAAGCCAATTTTTACACAGTACTTGAAGCTTATATATATCTAAGCTTATATAATTTGACAGAACTAAATCCAAATTGTGACAAGTATTAAATTGAGTAGACAGTGGCACGTACAGTTGACCGTATATAATTTATTTCCAATTATATTTCATGTCACTGATGGCCAACTATCTTGCTTGTCCACACCTCTCAATCGCAAATCAGAAAAGAAATTCAAAAATACGAGAGACTTAAGTCTCGTTCTCTCCATAGATAGAGGGAGAAAGCGAGAAATAAGAAATGTAGCAGCAATAAATTAGGGATTTATTTGTTCTGTGATTTGGTACTTTTGGTAGTACATTTTGCGTGTCACTTGTGGGAGCTTAGGAGCAAATCTCTCATTCCATTATAGTGTGAGACCAGCAGAGGGTTGTCGTTGGATGTGTGTGTGTACTATGTATGTGCTCCCCATTATTTGTCTGGCTCTTTTGTTCAAGTTGGAAATGAGGCTCATTAATGATCTATCATGTTTCTAAAAGTGCTCTCTGGTTTCAGGGGAAGGAGGAGCAGTTTTCCATGGATCTGTTCAGACTCCTCTTGTTCGAGCGGAGTCAGGAAATGAGTTGAGGTACTTTCACTCCTATTTCACCTAATCCACCCAACTAAAAAACTCCCATTAATCATCCCATCATCGTCGCACACACCTTCAAATTCTAAATCTCTTTAGGATAATGACGATGTTGATGCATCTACTCTAATTTCACATGACACTTTGACAGGCTCGAGTCTCCGACGAGGAACCTCGAAGTCTTAGCTCCCTTAGGCATTTCCATTGACTCACAAGCGGGAGATATTACTGCATCATGCCTTACAGACCTGAAGCTTCAATCCACCGAAGGATCTGTGAGTCGCAATAATTAATTGCATATAATGTTGTCCAGACTTAATGTCCACTTCTCGTGTCCATCATCACACGCGTAGTTTCTCATATCTGAACCCTTCCCAATATTTCTTCCTCCCACAGGTTCGTCTGGAAGCTCCCAACATTTACATGCCAAGACTACAAACAGCCATAGTGTCAAGTGCCAAGCTTCCCACTGCAGGAACAAGTGTGTTTGCAAGTTCATCAACGATAAGTCGTGCAAATCGTCCAGAAGTGTATCAAGTATGCGTTTGTGGGAAAGGTCGCTTATTCCTCGCCCCTCCTGACGGACCCTGTGCAGCAGACAACGATGTTTGCCGATGATTCCACATTAAACTAATCAGAACAACATTTAAGCACACTTGACAAACGTATACTAACTATACATAAATACACACTCACATTAAAACACATTGAACTATAAGGGTGCAACGTGCAACTGCTTCTACAACTATATACTGACACTACTTATATACGTTCGTATAAGGAAATAGACTGGAGAGCTCTTCGCTACTAATCTGCGTCTAGTAGACAAATGGAAGTTAAAAGCTGTGCGTATATATATACACACACACAAGATGTATCCAACTTTCCAACCAAGTTCAGCGAGTTTCTACTTTCTACTCTGCGTGACTGAATGCGAGTATGATTGATACAAGAATGACTCTCTTTTTTACACATTTCAGTTTTAATATGTTCGCTCATTTATACACAAGGAGGCAAATATGTCAGGCTAACGGGAATCTAATAAAAGTAGACTTTAGTGATTGACAACTACTTCTAAAAAGTTTGTATAAGCTTTGATGGTGCAACTGTGCAGCAGCAGCAGTCAAGACATAAAACTGATACCTTTTGCAACGTAAGGAAACTTATTTATTATGTACGACGATGACAGACACTTCACCATCATATTTGTCTTTACTTACCCCATACTGAGCGTGCTGAGCATTGTGAATTATTGTGAAGATCAAACTAAAATAATCTGCCCGACTGCAATGAGACTATTCTAAGTATTATTATCACATGGAACCATCTGACGATCAACACGTCAGAGAAACCAATCAACTGATATAACTCTACACAAGTAACTATCAAAATGATAAAAATCATTAAAAATCGAATTTTGTAGATCTGTAGACCATATCAAATAAATCTCACGTATCATAAATGTAAACTATATGCATACTGATGTACGTGTCTTTCAAATCCTTACTACTTGGGTAAACTTCCAGGTTCCTTCTTACTTTTTAATGATTTTAGGAGCCAAGCTGTCTTTCTGGTACTTTCTTTTTTGTCTCAGGCTGAATCATCTTCCTTGTCATCATCATCAACATCATCATCTGCGGTAATAATGCAATCCCAACTGCAAATCAAGGCAAAGGACTTCATTATGCGTAAACTCAGTGTGTGCGTTGTTGTGGTGTGCTACGTGTGTAAAAAGGGTTACAGTAAATGAACAAAAAGAATGAGACAAAAATGGCAGAATAATGATGCCCAAAGCCAAAGGCACTACGAGAACTTCCCTCGTTTATGCATCACATAACATAAAGTTACCAGATGCACACGTTATGTACGAAAACTATTAGTGTTATATCCACGTTTCCAGTATAAATGCAGAGACACTTCTTTCAGTTCTTTCTTTACGAAGACTTTTGGCCTCATTTTCACTTAAGGAACGCACGAAATGCATTTAATTTAATTCTAGAATAACATGAAGGTTTGCATGTTCTTCCCTCTCTGACTTATGATGAATTGTCATACCTCACAACACCGCAAAATCTTCAGACTTCAACTCATTCACATTTCCATGCATTTACTACACAACTTCCATTCATCCTCACACTTTTTCATACTAACTTTTCTTAGGCTTGTAATACTGTTTGAGCTATTGTTACTCTCATGCAACAACAATAGGCATTCTACTAATGTGGTGCATTTTTAGCATACAACGCAGCTCTTACACATAATCACATTCCTTTTATTCCTATTTGAGTATTATTCCTCTTAGCCAACTCATTCTTTCCCACAGAAGCATTATGTTTTCTGAGGTGAAAGTACTTGAACAAATATTTCCGCACTTTCTCTCCACTCGCATACTATGTAAGCATTCAATTGTCGAATTAAAATATTTGATCTCGCATTTTATTGTAGAAAGTACATTAGAGCACTAATTTTGAAGACATTTAAATGCGTGAAAAAACACTAAGCATCCCCAATCTGTTTAAAACTGCCGTATGAAGCGACAGGGTTGACAACTACAATTCATACACGGAAGACACACGTAAGGAAAAGACCTACGAAGATAGTACGAGGATTATTATGCATAAGAGAAGTAACAATAATAGGCAAAGAAGCTTCAAGCAAATCCTACCGTTTATTATGCATCTAGGAGACATGATAGTAGCGCATATAAAGTGTACTTGAATAGCCGGATGAATTCACCTGGGAGGTTGGCGAATAAATTTGTTGGATGTCGAATAATCCACTTTGCACTGCAAATGCCTCAGCGTACATCCTCCTTCACATACCAAAATAATCCGCACAGGGTAACGAAGAAACGGTTAAATTCAAATTCAACCTTCATTTATTACAGTTTAGAGCCACACTCCATAAATTAGAATACTTAGGTGACACACGTCGTAGATTGGAAGTGTCTGGTGAAAGCCGTTCTCCCTTTGGGAAATTTCCGCATTCAGTATTCACATATGTGATGATGCGAAACTATCACAACCTAAATGAGTTCCTCTCTCCATTATATTCTTCATTTGCTCATTCCCGAATCCCGACTAAATTAGTATTTGATCTCACACAATATGTCCCTACCACAAACTATCATCAAATATTCAATAAACAAATCTCACTGTCTTTATTTCTTGCTTCTTCAACTCTTCATACTCTTTAGATTTACCGTTCATCAGTAGTATCATCAATTATTTCTCAACATGCGTCGCACAACAGTACAAATCTTGCGGAGTTTGTAAATCTCATCGAGACGCGACAATTATTCCTCAACATACACGCAATCTATAAATTATAAAACGGTTTTCACAGTTGCCTGTGAGAAAAGGTAAACACATCAACTATATTTCATATGCTAAGACTGTTAGCACCGTACATATTGTACGTACCCTAGCTGCTAAACAATCTTAAACTGTATGCTCTGTAAGAATTTATTCCACCACCAGTTGTAATCGATTTTCAATCTTTTTGTAGGTAATGAAATAGTATAATATTATACAAAGAATGAAGGAATGTGAATTTAAATTTTGACAAGACCTGTATGGAATGGCTTTGATGGGAAATTAATCGTTGACAGAATCTTTGAAGAAGTTCTTTACTGAAAAGCAGGAAGGGATCAAGACGACTATAAAACTATAATATGCAGAGAGAAAGTGAAGAGAGCTGGGAAACATTGAGACTGTCACGATATAGGAATTCACGAAGATGTATAATTCATTGAAGAGATGCAGAAGAAGCCTTTCCTATTAAAATGTGTATCCATGAGGAATTTTCATTACTTAGCTCTTGTAAAATTTATTGTCCTTTTCTGCTTGCATTCATTAGTTTCTTCTGTCCGACTCCATTCCATACTCTCAGAACTCGTATAGACAGGAGAACATGTTCCACCAAAATTAAACCGATCTTCCTCAACTACAACAAGCCCTCTGGACTTCCTCCATGCAATAAAACATCACAATGCACACTCTGCTCAAAGACGAGACACAAAATGCTGTTTTTCTTAAAGTCTAATTCATTAATACAATAAAATATGCTCATTCATTCCGCCTCTATTTTTACAAAGGCATTGGAGTGGCTTTCACAAAAATATCCATGGTGGAGTACATTTAATTTCGAATGTAGTTTAATCAATATCCGCCATATTATGCAACACATTTTTCGTAGTAATGTTTTTTGGTACAGACACAGAAAAACCACTAATGATACAATCATGTTAAACTTTGCAGTTGTAAGTTGTTAACAAACAATTCGGTGAGTGAAAGATTGGAGTGAGTCATGAATTCGCAATAAAATGATTTGAGTGGTTGAAACAAATACGAAGAAAGCTCTTTCTTTTCCCTTGACAAATCTCAATGAATGAGACACTTTAAATTTTAAAGCAAATGGCAAACCTGACACGAAATTACTGTCAGTTGTGAAATGAGTGACTTTGGACTTTGGAATTCATCAAAGATGTATAACCCACTCCACATATATCCCTCACCTATGAGCAACTTGGCCGAGAAAGGAAGAGCTCTGTTTATTCTTAGCTTTCACTAAAGAAGAGAAAGTGGATTGCACTCGTCTTATTGCCGTCCACCCCAGCAATTTTTCCGAGATAGAGAAGCTCGCCTCATAATGTCAACTTATTGTGTTTTTGTATGACATCAGATTAATTTTTTATGCTCACGTCGTTTAGTGGTTGAAAGCCAAGAATGTACAACGGACTGACCACTTTTCCTTTCTCTACTCTTTTTAGCGTGTCTTCTCCAAAGACTTTGCTTTATCGTAGAGACTTTCGATAAGCTTTCTCTCTCACGAACCTTTCTACTGCCGACTTCACTCTGCCTTACATAATACGAACGAAATAATACATGATGATGATACTTCCATCGACACGGCCCTGTGAAAGTGCACACTGCAGCTTAACGTGCTCCTGGCAATGGGTTCTCCTTACACCCTTATCTCTTGGAACCTGACACAATACTTTCACAAGACTGTGTCAGTTCATGTGTGAGTTTCTCGAGAAGGTAGTAGTAGTTGTCGCAGTCGCAGCATTAAGACTCGTTGTGTGGTGACTTGAGATACCTTTTATATAAATACCTTCTTGGACACACGCATGAAACCAGCCAATCGTCCTTCCATTCCATACAATATTTTATGTGATTTGTTAGACGAGACCTTTGCTTTTATATCTTCATATTTCCACTTCGCTGCTGATTATTATGTGATATGATCCTTCATCTCCGTCACAGAGACGTTTCTTCACTTTCCCAGAGGTACTTTTCTCTTCCAACCTCATCCAAGTTTACCCCATTTTTCCCCACCACTAAAACAACTACCGTTTTCTGCATTTTTCACGATCCATCGCTTTCACTCACAAGAACGTCCCATATTCACTTCGACTTCACTACACATAACCACCAAGCATTATATATCTACATGCAACTTCTAATACATATTTACTGCGATAAAAATAATTACTTACAAACATAATGGATTCTCCGTTTGCATCATGGCGTCATACTTAACAATTTTTCAAACAATGAACAAATCGTAAACCAAGTCAATAGCCGATTAAATTGAATTTATTTCATAGATACTTGTCTATGATTTATTTACAATTGGCATTGAATTATTCAAAGAATAACGTTGTGAAACATTTTTTTTCTTATATGTGTAACTTAAATTTATACGATAGCTCATATACTGCTATTATAGTATTTTGCATTTCACGATTTCAATTTTTCAATTTAAACATTTTCTTCGCATTCGTTTTGGAGATACATACACCAGGTTTATATAACACACTGCCAAGTACACTTTTGTTTTCATAAGTATCAAAAATGTTTTTTGAAAGTAAATTCACGATTAGTCTTCCAAGAAAAAGTATTGTCCTGCTCGTTTTTGCTCTACATCTTTCACTGATTCACCTTTATTAATTCTTGGTCTGAAATTGTTCGGATCTCTTCTGAATGTTATGCCGAGAAGGCATAAGAACTTATTCATTCCGATTAGAAGACTTTGTGGAGTGTTCGCGATTGTATCGACTGAAGGTTGCCCTTCAAAAACAATAACTCTATCTGCCAAATATGTCGCCATGATAAAATCGTGCTCAACAATGAATCCTGTCTTTTTAGCATGGAGAATAAACCTATAATGAAACATACATGATTATGCAACTCATTTACAAAAAATAAACGCAACTAAAGTATCTTACCGTTTTATAACTTTGGCGGCGACCAAACGCTGTTCAGAATCTAGGTACGCTGAAGGTTCATCTATCAAATACACATCGGCAGGCTTTCCTAAACACAAGGCGAGAGCAATACGTTGCAACTCTCCTCCGGATAATGTCTGTACTTCATGATCAATGATATCGTCAATTCTAAGGGGTTTCATCACATCCGTAACAAACTGCGGAATCAACAACACTCTTATTTATAAAACTATAACTTGTAAGTTAGAAGCTACTTATCGAATAACTTACTTGAGGGTGAATGTAAGCGTCTCGGATCTTTTCATGAAGAAGCTGACGCACTGTGCCTGTAGACTTAGGACTGATCTTCTGAGGCTTATAGCTGACGTTTAGTACAGGGACATTAGCTGAATCGAAAAAAAAATACAATTCAAAAATTCAAATAGAAATTACAGCTAACATTTCATGGTAGCGGTGTTTTATGGCTATATTTCTACTCACAAGAACCCTCGTCAGGTTGAAGTTTTCCAGCCAACATTCGAATAAAAGTAGTTTTTCCGGTTCCATTCTCTCCCAACATCACAAGAATTTCAGAATCGGTGAACTGTCCACACTTAATCTCCAGTCTGAATGATCCCATAGTTTTTATCATGTTTGGATATTCGTAACGAGCCATTCGTTTAGCCTCCTCTTCATTTGCTGACTCAGCAACTTTAAAAACCAAGGCGTCTTCGCGGAATCGGAGGTTCTCAGTAGGAACAAATCCGTCCAAGAAAATGTTGATACCTTAAATTTACAAATCATGCAACTTCAACTTTTGTCTCAGGTTTTATTTCCAAGATGGTTGTTTTATATGATTTACCTTCACGAACAGAGAAGGGCATAGTAACAACTCCATAAGCCCCAGCCACACCGTAAAGAACACAGATAAAGTCGGACAAGTAATCGAGGACAGATAAGTCGTGTTCAACTACAATGACATACCTCCAGAGAAAATAGAATATTTTATTTTATTTTAATTTAGTTTCAAATATTTATAAAAAAGTTATCCAATTACTTGTCAGGTCCTAACAGAGACCGGATAGTCTGAGCAGCATTCAAACGTTGCTTTACATCCAAGTAACTAGATGGTTCATCAAACATGAAGATTTCTGCTTTTTGAACACAGACCATAGCACAAGCAAATCGTTGAAGTTCTCCTCCAGACAAATCAGCAATGTTTCGGGATACAACATTTCTCAAGTCTATACAGACCCAATAAATACAAAAATATTTATCAAGTCAACTTGTTTATTTATTACTAGATAATCAAATGATCTTATTCTCAATTACCAAGTAAGTCCAAGGTCTGATCGATATTCGACAGCTCAGCTTTCTTTTCAAGCATCTCTTGGACCATACCTTTCACGGCTTTAGGGATTTGATCCACATATTGTGGCTTAATTAAAGCCTTCAAATCATCTTCTAAAATCTTAGTGAAGTAATTCTGCAACTCAGAACCCCGGAAGTAGCTCAAAATTTCAGTCCAGTCTGGAGGTTCCTATTATTAAAATAAATTTTACTTCATAGCTGAAGTTCTTTAACAAGCTTTTGATGAGCTTCAATATTTCCATATCAAACTCACCGTGAATCTCCCTAAATTAGGTTTCAGCTTCCCTGCAAGAATCTTCAACGCCGTAGATTTGCCAATACCATTAGTCCCCACCAACCCTAAAACTTCTCCCGGCCTGGGAGTCGGCAACCTGTGCAGCTTGAACGAGTTTTGAGAATAACGATGCGTAGTATCTTTCTCCAAGTTACTTGGCAAATTGATAATAGTAATGGCTTCGAAAGGACATTTCTGAAAACCACACCAAAGCAAAATACAACATTAATACCTTTCTCCTCATTAAAAAATTAACTTACTTCATTCATACATATCAATCAATCAAATATAAACTCCCAAACAATTCCTCAACTCACCTTCACACATATACCACATCCTATGCAAAGTTCCTCAGAAATCTTGGCTATCCTATCAGTAGGAACAACTTCAATGCACAACTTCCCCATTCGCACAACCGGACAGCTTTTCTTGCACTCCTGACGACATCGTTTCGGTTTACACTTATCGGAGTTTACAATAGCAATCCTCGTCTGCTTGTCCGTCACCTCTTCATTCGGACGTAACCTCGGCATGTTTAACTATTATTATGACAGATGCGATGAATTTATTTACCGCACCACTCCCCCAACGAAAAAATTAATTTTCTTTTTAACTTGTTAATTTTGCAAACTTCTCCGTCGTCCGTATGCTACGCTAACAGAAGTGAAAGTTCAATAGTCGACACGGTCTTACTCTGTCTGGTTGTCTGCTGTCTAAATACGAAATGTACTACTGTCTGATGCTGGTGATGCTGCTGGTTCTTGCTCCTTCCTCTTATGATAATATTAAGAAACTACCTGTGAGCTGTGAAGAATTTAATTATTACACTTACTATTATTTCTGATTAAACGACAGAGCATATGTTGCTGATACTTATTAATACTAGTATTACTACTAAAAGTAAAGGGGAGAGAGAGAGCACGAGGAGATTGGACTGCTGTGCCGCAAATTTGAACGGAAACCGGTTCGCGCCTTCCCACGGAAGATGGCGTCCCTGCCTCCTCAGACACCAACAAAGTTGTCCAGTGAGTCCAGTCTCAATTGTTGACGATTTTGCAATAGAGATTCAGATTACAGGTCTGTAGCAAGGGTTTCTTAATGCTGTAGAAGTCAAATAAGCCTACGATGATGTTCTTTGACATGGTCCTTCGAAGTCGTTGCATTGCAATTGCAATGGAATGGAAGTAAAACTAATAATAATAGGAGAAGAAGAGGAATGGAAGTAACAGTACTGAACACACGAAAGTATTCCAGTCTTATCAACTTTAAAAAAGAAATGAGTGGTGAACTTCAAAGGGCATCGTCATCTTCTTTACTTCTTTGGACAGAATGGACAGATGAATTTGCATTCCTTTGGTAAGATAGTTAAAATGCGCAAGGAATACAATGAAAACCTGACATGCAGAATGTGGTCCATCATCCTTTCTCCGGTTTAAGCGCACTCGGAAGATGTATATATTATATATATACAAGATTGAAGTTTTGGACGAGTAACAGTAAAGAGATGCTGAGATGCTTGAGACGTGTATCATGTAGTTAAGAGTGCACAAAGGTAGGTTAGGAAATAAATTCTGAAAGACAAAATGACAAAAAACAGCAGAAATTCAATATGGTTGGTGAAGTAAAGTCGCATAGATTGTCTCATGAGTGCATTTTTCTGCAATGAGACTTGCATCTTGCATACAATAAGACGTGACTTGGTTTATTTTTCATATACGTTTAAATACTATATAACAAAGGAAGGCTTGCCCAAGTATAATGTTCGGATAGTCATGACATCGTAGTACCTGTCTGTACTGCACTTTCTTTGTACTGGAGAGCTGGAAAGATCGAGTTGGTCTGTTAGTCGCATCTTTGTTGCATATTATTCACATACATATTATTATTACGATTTTTCAGTTCCTTCTGTAGCAACGGATTTCGTTGGCTTCGTCGCTATCATCTAAACTTTTGCCGACATTCTCGTACTGACTACGTTTAACGATTTAACCCAATTTTCTTTGCGGAAACGATCCAGTCTTTGTAGCGTCAGCGGAAGACATAGTCGCTAATAAATCATAGATCTCGGTGGATTGCTGAAGGAACAACGTATATCGTAAGTTCATGTTTCATCACAGTTCATCACTATTAATTTGTCCTTCTTTGCGCATTAAAAGAATCATTCAAGGGAAAAGGGTTAATACTTGGTTGATTAAACAGTCATGAATTGAACTATAAACGTAGGTGATGATTTCGCGTAAAAATTGAAGTAATTGCTCGTAACACAGCTGGAAGTCAGATCTTTTGAAATGCAATAGTAATTTTGATGTTTAGTTGTTTTTCATGTAAGGACTTTTCCACAACAAAAACGTTAATTAAAGTTCATAAGGGCTGAACGGCTCAGGCTGGAGCGGTTATTGTTCATTAGTTATTTTTATGGACGTCTCGTTTTTTCTGCAAACAATACGGCGGAAATACAGATCATCTCTTCATCATACTACGTGGCCACATGCACAAAGCCATGTATGCCACACAGCAGTATAGCTCAGTTCACTTAAAGAAAGGATTTCAAAATTGCTTATTCACGAAATAGGTTAAAAAGGGAAGTTCATATTTTCCTTAAAAAGAATGAAAGTGTGGAAGTTCATTTGAAGAAATCTTCCAGTCATCCTCATAGCCGGAGTACTTATGGGAAATAGAGGCCAAGTTAGCCAAGGCTTTCCACATGAGTTGTTTTGTTCATCATCATCTTAGCTTAATGTGACCATTGTAGGCAGCTCTTTTATTAGATATGTGATTGACAGGTAGAGAAAAAATAGGGTTTCCTTACCATCATAAAAAGGTCCTAACTCTCACTTCTAGTATGAAGAACCGTCTCCCTTTGATTCATCTTATGCTATTCCTGATGTCGTGATCACTGAGCTACTGCTGTTGCGGTGCGGGTGCACTTCTGTAAGAATATTATGTATGCACTTCAAGTACTCTTGCCTCCCTTGTTTGTGTTCCAAAGCTCCATAGCTCAATGAACACAAAAATAAATTCTCAGAATTCAAATCTTATCCCAGATCTTCCTTTAATAATTCACTATATATGTGGCTCTTTGGCAATAATGTATCCTTTTTCTAACTGAAGTAAGGTGGAAGCGTCAATACATATAAAACCCTTAGCCCACGACAAACGAGCAGATGAATTTTACCAAATCTTTTTATTCTTAACTTGAGTAGCAAGTATAACCAATGAGCAACACGCCAGCAAATCTTTAAGAAACTCGAATAATGCAGTAAAGACGACGAGGACCGGTGTTTATTTTTGACTAATACGAGGATATAGCATTCTTTCTTTAGACTTTCTAAAAAGGCGAGAAATCTCTTGACCTAACCAACTGATCCACGTAATTACCGTAGATATTCATATACATACAGGAGAGGAGACGAAAAGGGCTTTGGCTTAGTCCCACATGCATAGTCGGAAGGATTAATGCATTGCATAACTCCTGGAAATTCTTAAAATGTAAAGGCCATTCCTTTTCAGTTGGTAAGTGACATTTCCGAAGAGAAATTTCTTATTGTAAGGGTTCTATGAAGGGATCTCTCTTTGCTTGTGGCCCGTTCTTGTAAGTTGTACTTCTGGTCAACAAAAAGTCATTTTCCACTATCTCAGTTGTACTTGTAAAGAAGCTCAACTTGTTCAAGTTACTAGAAACAGTCAGAAGTCATTCGGTGAATTGCCTTTAGTAATACTTTGTCAAGATGAAACGAGCAATCTTTCAATGAGATATACTCTTTCAACTCGTTCATTCTTTTGAAAGAAGTCGAGGTGTTCTTGATAAAGATCAGCATTCACAGCGAGCGTATAAAAATATCGGTATGAAATCACATACGAACATACTAAATGTTATGTAAAGAAACATTTGAAAGCTTAGCTTTCTGCGACGCCCAGTAGCTGTGAAAAAGCGTATAAAAGAAAGATTACGTAAGATAAAGAAACGTCTGCTGCTAGTTAATACTAGTTGGTTACCTCAAAAGATCAAAAATAGATTTGTAATGGGGCAGGTGAGAAACTGTATGCCACGAGAAAGATGTGAAAGGGATTGCGTAGGGTTATGTGAGGATTCAACGAGAGTAAAGTGTAGTAGTAGTAGTAGTACTGTGGTTGGTGGTAATAAAAAACAAGAATAGTAGTAAAAAACGGTAGGTGAAGAGCTTAACGGCATTTCTAGTGGTTAAAAGATGATAGTGGTTGGATGCTGCTATTGCTGCTATAAATAGGAGGGGAACGCGTGCCCAAGATCACTACCAGTTTTTTGAAGGGTGCATTTAAGTATAAGAAGCAGACACATACAACAATATGTCAAGCTTCTTCTCATTGTGGCCAAGGGCTCTCTTGTGGTTCTATTTTTATGAATGAACCAACTATTTTTAAGTACTCGCCCACATCACGTCCCCTCTGATGTTATTCTA
>Ga0194135_10001144_pt1 | contig 15587 bp, 6 predicted proteins | sample LitLau_LLRF_2013_FD_134024 | JGI IMG/M metagenome (GOLD analysis project Ga0194135, IMG submission 134024) | Freshwater sediment microbial communities in response to fracking from North America - Little Laurel Run_MetaG_LLRF_2013 (version 2) | ecosystem: Environmental > Aquatic > Freshwater >...
ATTGTCTGTTAGCCGTCAGCCTCCCATTGCACATTGTTGTTTTATTCTTGGGAAACTTTCACACAATGAAACTGTGGAATCTTCTGCCTATGAAACTTGAAAAGCTCAACCTAAGAAATCTTCAATCCCCATCTTGATGATTTTCATAAAATCCCAACATTTATTTCGTCTTCGTGAGAAGGAGTTCATGAATTGAGATCAATTGATTGTTGGGCTGCTAGAGCCTGATTGACGGGTTTGCATTTGGTAAGGGGAATCAATATAATATATTGGAGGTCATGAAGGAGACGAGGGAACCCGCTGAACAAGGATTCCAGTTGAAAACAAAGTCAAGTGTGTCCTCGACTTCTTTTAGAAAATCTATTCCGGAGATTCACTGTGGAGATAATTGTTTTGGAGGGAGACAACAATGGGCCTATTCCTACCTGCCCTCCTCCCTATCAACCCCAGTCATCATTTGGAGACGGAAAACTATTTTCCAGAATTGTCTTTCTCTCCCCCCGTCAATCAGTTTGATCTCAACGAAAGTTTTGTCTTCAAGTCCCATGAGCTCGACCTCCTCTCCACTTACATTACAACCGTAGTCCTTGTCTTCCATTTTTCCATTGTCTCTCCGCAGACTCCAAAATCCGAAGGAGCCGGACGCGGGGGCTTGAGAGAAGATCAGCTCCACTCTTTCACAATAATAATAAATGTAAGTTATCATGGGGTGGGAGGGGACGTGTTGACTCCGGATCTTAAAATCCGTCCAGACTGAAATGAACACTCCAAGGCATCCAAAATATTTACTCATCCGGCAGCGCAGCGCCTCCCTAGAGCTGATGAGAATCAGAAGGATCTCTCAGAACTTGTTGGTGCTGAGACTGTTGAGCAAGCGAGGGACCTTACTTGTAAAATGTGGGCGTCAAAGTTAGTGGTGGGAGTAATTTGATATTTTATTTTCAAAAAGACGTCTTTTCAAATGAAGTTCCGGTAGTAAGTGGTGCTTAGATGGTGGAACTGCCTGCCCGTGTAAAATTCTAGTTCTCCACCAAATACATCAATTCATCCTGTTTACTTTTCACTTATTCGGAATCTGAAAGTAACCAAAATAAAACGGATCGACATTATTATTATTCTGAGATATGGAAATTCTTGACAGGTTCGGCTTTAGCTGACTACCAAAATCTTCCACAACGTACAACTAGGAATTAGAATGCATCGGATTCGTTGGGAATTATGAGTTCGTGCCTTTTGCTGTTTTTCTTCCATCCTAGCCTAGCTTCCTAGCCCATCCTTTTCTCTCCCGCATCCGCACCACGGTTCACCCAATGAATTTAGTGCATCTGGTCTTTTGACATTGGGTTTCCTTCTTGTAAATACAATTCATCCTCAATGAATTCTGACATGCCGTCTTATGATGATGACATTTAAAAAAATATGGGCATGACAGTCATTAGACTTCCCTTAAATGGCATATAAAAGGTCAACCGAAAAGCTTTGTAGGAGGACCTAGGAGCATAGTGAGCTTCGTTTGGAATTTTGAAGGCATCAACTCCGGATCTCTACAGACTCATCGGATCTGTGGATGACGATTGCCGGATGCCGATGCAAATTTAATTGCGAATCCGGTAGGACCGGAGCCATCCATTCTAAAAGCTTATTAGTAAGAACGTTAAAAGAAATAAATCAGAGGGGAGTGTTTTTTCTGGCATGAAAACATCTTTAGCCAAGGGCAGCCGCTGCGGAGGATTGAGTGAACTTGACTTTGACTCATTTAAGAAGCTGCCATGCTGTCTATTCCTGGCTGCTGGAGAGGATGCCACAATGTTTGTTTTGACAAGACCACTGGAACGAGGAGTAACTAATTGCCACTGACATTTTGAAATGAAGTGTCCGTTTATTTGCTCAACACTTCCAGCAGACCAGAGGAGGAAGCTTCAATTTTAAAGAAGTTTCTTCAATAGGCTCACCCAAAGCATTCACTTTGCAGCGTTGAAGGGCCCTGTCCGGGGACTTAACTTTCTACCTTATTAGTAATTAGAGATTAACGCTCTGCCCATTTCAATGAATTTTCGTCATCTATTATCTATCACATATCAACCAGCTCAATTTACCCGGACGGCGTCTCTAGAAATTAACTCTAATGTTTCTGGTCCACGACAGCAGAATTGAATCGGCCTCCGCGTTGTTCTCTGAAAGCTTTTTTTTTATTTGATCAACCTCAACTTGAAGGCATGATAGGTTCAGAGAGACTCGAACTGTCTGGAATAACTCACAAGGGAAACGTTGAGAGGAACCAGGAGCTGGAAATCGTTTATGGAAACCCATTGAAATGATTCCGTTGTAATCAGAGGGGATAATTGACTTTCCGTGGGATCCGTCTGGAGAAAGCATTTTATAATAATAAAGTGCAAACGGAATTAGTTTGGAGATCCGGTCCCTGCGTCTCCCGTTGCATCTCAGTTGAGCTGATGAGTGCGCGGGTGATTAGGGGGTGTTGGGTGCTGGCTAGGCTCCAATGGCATTCTCCATGAAAACCCGTTTCCCACGGTTTAAAATTCCCAGGCCGTTCCGCATCGTGTCGTGTAAATCAAAGGGAATGATTCTCTGATGTCCTTTTGATTATTCACACTCTGGTTCCACAGGTCCTCCAAGAATCCAGACTAATGAACACAAGCCCCTTCAAGTGGCCAGGCTCGGTCAGGAATTCCGTCTCACCTGTCCAGTGGAGAGTGATCCATCTCCTATCCTCGACTGGTTCAAGGTAACAACGCGTCACTTTGTTTCTCTGTCCCCCTGTCATCAAACTCATCTTCATCGCACAAATTTCCCAAGAAAGACATTTTTCACTTAACCTGTCGCGCCCGTATCTCGAGGAATCATCGCAAGCCCTTAACTTGAAACCTAAAAAGTTCTTAACTCCTGGCCCCTGCCAACCTCCCCAGCACCACTTCCACTTTTGACGCTTCCCCAGTCAAGTCTCTCCTCCATGATTAGCTCCCTGGTCACGTTCTCATCCAAGTTCACTTTCAATTCAGTTGACATTCTATAAGAACGGACGGGGAGAGAAAAGAGTCCAATAAACAGGAGGGGAACCCAATCCTTTCCCTCCCTTTAATGACAATGATGAAACTCGAGATTGGGGGCCGAGCAACAGGTGTGAGCTGAAACTGAAACTGGAGGGAATCCAGGAGATCCAGGTTCCTGATTTAATTTATTACTTTCCATGCCACTGGAGACAGTTATGGGAGGACAAATCCCCTTCATTTGTCTCTCTCCAACTATTCTCCATGCATTAATCTTCCCTCAATTAATTTTTTTTAAATCTTTTCCCTCATTTTTAAATACTTAGGATGGGGAGGACATCACCCCTGCCTGGAGTCGCTTCGGATTCAAGCGAACTTCCAGAACACTCCGAATCCGCCCCGTACATCCTGAAGACAGTGGGATCTACAAGTGCAAGGGTGTGAATGGATTCGGATCTCAAACAGTCAAAATCCGAGTTGTTGTTGTCGGTAAGTGAGAAGAGCCACTTTAATTCACATAAAGAGCCCAATTACAAGTAATACGCTTCCTTCCCCAATTCTTGGAGTTTGGATGGATTCAAATTCAAGCGTCGAGTGTGTGAGCGTGAAAAAGGCAGAGACGTTCTCAGAGTGATTTTGTTCTGCCATGGATGAAAAAGGAAACCACGAGCTAAAATGCTGCTCAAATTATTTCAAAAGGCAAATGTTGACAGAGGAGGAAGATTGATGGTGAGCAGGGAGCACTGCTGGTCAGAGAGACGCACGTACGCGTCTCCTCTTCTGTCGGTCTTGTAAACAACTGCCAGGTAATTACTGAGGAAAACATGGCATTGAAACATTAGGTGGGGAAGCGGCTTATTTCTTACAAAACCGACTCCTTTTATTTGGATGCGATCCGAACGAGTAGCAACAAATGGACGGACATTTTGCTAATAAACGGAAAAAAACGTAGCCATAATTTATGATTCCATAATCGGCTTTTACAAGATAATGTAAAAGAGCTGAATTTATGGTTAATGGGTTCTTAAAACAAAGAAAGGGAATTAGACGACGTGCCTTGTGTTGTTGGAGTCTCCAAAATTTCCCGGCTCAGGTTCCATCCAATTCAGGTTCTTCGTAAGTTTGGGTTCAATACACACGCGGAATTGAATCGAGTCAGCGCGGAGAGTCCGTTCGGGTCGGGATCCGCCAGCCCCTTGGATAAGTTTGAGATTCCCAGGGGAGGTGGGTAGCTGTCCTTGTTTAAAAACTTCCAAAAGGTTCCTTCTTCCTTGGAAAGATTATCTAAAAAGGATGGCCGGGCTGCCAGTTTAGGTGTGCCGGATTTTGACAGGCCTCATTGATTCCGGACAGCTCCTGGTGGCGTGGGGTAGCATCCGTCCTGCTCCTGGGCCCATTCAGGTGTCAGGGGAAAATAATTGTGGCGAGAAATATGAGGCGTTTTTTTGGGGTGAGAAAATCATAAAGGGGTGGCAGACATTTGTTGAGTAAACTTTTGGATTTCCCTTCCCTCCCACTCACTATAGCTGAATGCCTTTGTGGTCCTTATTATGATTAATGACAGTAGGGGACACTTTTTAGGTTGGCAGGAATTTTTACATTGGAAAAGCCTGACCTGATCCCATCCCCGCAGATCCAAACGTATCGGATTTCTTTTTCGTACTTACTCGTTTCTCCAAAATCTAGTAGCCGCACGGATTCTTTTTTAAAGAAGTGGAGGCAAGTAGTGGAGTAGGTGCTCGTCAGAGGCGGACGTGTTCAAATTCAATGAGATTTCCTGAGGAACGGACAAAGGGGAAGGAGGTCTGCTGCCCTTAATTACCTCCCAAATTCGGTCGGCCTGAAAGCCGGCGCGGAACAGGAAGGAAGGGATTCCAGGGTTTCATTGTTGTCTGATGATGCGCAATTCCAAAGGAATAATTTCCATTTCCAGCAGAACTGGATAAACATGATGAGGCGGAAGCCTTTTAAAAGGATCAAGGAAGTCTTTGATCCCGAAGGGTGTCGGTGCCGGAAAAGGGCAAAGTGAACTTATTGTGGCTGTGAGTACTAATGGGACTGGGAATTAACTTTTGATGGATAGGAGGAAGGTGAGGCCGGGGAAAGCCCTCCCGCCTATGCCCTGTCATAAATTAATCCTCGAGATGACCATCGCATCAGTCTAAAAGATTTTTCAATAGGAATGGATGTGCTGAAGCTGATGGTCCTGTTGTATGCTCAGTTGAAGAGGGAACCGGTTTTGGACTCAAACACTTCAAAGGACGATATTATTATTATTCTCCTGGAAAAGGCGCTTCATCAGAAGCAAATATTGATTTACTACTAATGTTTATTCCGTCTCTGTTCTCACACTTCCATTCACGGAAGCTCCCTCCTGAAGACTGTGTAATGAGTACTCGACATATTGGGACGGACGAGTCGAGGGGTCTTAAAAACCAAAATTAAACTCGGAGAGATCCGCTCAGGGATTGGAGTCCTTAGAAGTCTCCGCGTCTGCTACGCCCTAGGATTCTTTTAGATTCCCGAGAAATTCTAGCAAGGGTCAACGATAGGAACACAGTTGAGAGGAGGATGCCTTCCAAGGCGTCTACCTAATTTCTCAAGTCTCCATCTTTCCTAGATTCCTACTGGGTAACCCTTGGGGGGGATTTGGCCCTTTAGCATAGCAGAAGCCATATCAAGGACCTTACCATTTTTTTTTCATAGTTGATCTCTTTCTGGAGATAACCTAAGCGAAACTACCACAATCCAACTCCATTTTGAATGCTCCCTTATAAGCTTTGTCTCCGTGCTCCTCAGAATTCCTTTATTTTGGATCTTCACTTCAGAAAGAATTCCAAAGTGCCATGACTCGGACAGATTCTGAAGTGGGACTTGAAAATGAATGAGGGGAAGCCTGTCATGTTAAGTTTCGTAGTAAGTCCTATTGTTCTTCCAATTACTAAACTCATATATGGGATTCGTCCGGGATCCTCCATATATACCACCCCACTTTCAAAGGAAAGTATTTCTTGGATTTGAAGATCTGATCGGCAGAGTATCAGGAAAGTATCCAACTTCCATGAGTCCCTGAAGCGTTTTGATGAGAGCTCCAAGCGAAATAAGGTCCATGTTTATCTTTAAGTAGAAAAGTTTACTCGTATATTTTAAGGAGCATGCTTCACCAGTAGGATACACTTAAATAACGCTGACGCTCAAAGTGACTCTCAATACGGCTTAGCTTAACAAAACAAGCCCAAAACCCAACGTTTCATTCTGAACTGAATCTCGATTTGATGCGGGAAAATCTTTTGAGATTTGACGTCTGCGTCACTTGAGCTGTCACGCTCAAATGGAACTCAAAGATGGACTGCGGAGGGAGGATTCCTCCAAAGTCATGCAGAGGCGAGCAGAAGAGCTTCCGTCCACTCGTTTTTGAATAGATAGGAAAGCTCGGACAAAGGGATCATGAAGGGTCTTCTCACACCTACCATAACCCCTTTCATTTGAATGTTGAGTGAAAATTATAAAATCACCAACTGCAGTTCTTTACAATTCCATGAGACAAGACGGGGATTGAGTCCTAGCTCGCCGTACGTACCCATCCCCTCTCGCTAACGCCATGTCGATTCGTAAGCCGGCTCAAAAATTGTCCACTGAAAAGTGAGAAGCTCATGAAATCTCCTGTGTCGTCTTGGGGGCGTACTGGGTTAAAGCTCCAATACCGGTCTTACTTTTGCTCCTTGCGACTCTTCAGTATCAACTAACAGTCATATTGATTTAAGTTTTATTGGAAAAATAAATTTTTAATCCGCTGCCAATTTGCCAGGTCTTTCTAGTTTGTAGATTCAAGTTGAATTGGTTCAATATCTCTTGAGAATTACTAATCAGAAGAAAATTTTTTTTTATTCCGCAGACGAGTCCCTGACGGCACAGGAAACGAAGGGTGACGCGCTGCCTTATGACAGCACTGCCGGAACTCGAAATCAACGCCTGGAACTCTCAAAGGCTTCAAACCCATCCGCCCCTGAATTAACTCCAGAGACCTTGGAGCAATCAACGAATCCCATCAGTCTGTTGGCAGGAAACTCAATCCAGATTCGATGTGAAGCCAGAGGAGTCCCGACTCCAAAGATCACATGGCTCAAAGTAAGTGAGGCTTTCCTCTGCTCGGATCAGGCGGCATGCCATTGCTATACGTCTTTAGGTTATTTGTTGAAAATACGTTCTCAGCAAGGTCTGAGTCATTGTCCCTGAGTCCATTGACTTATAACTAGTTGAGTCTTTCTTCCAGGACGGAATTCCAGTGGGAGAGAAGATGTGGAAACTATCCAATTGGAAACTCGTCTTGAGCAAATTAGAATTCGAAGACTCGGGGGCGTATGAGTGCGTCGCCAGGAATTCAATGGGGAAAGCAAACACACTAATTCGCCTTCACGTTGCAGGTAATTCTTATTTTCCTTCAAAGCCATAAACTTTCTTTTAGTCAGTCCGGGGAACCAATTTGGGGTTGGCGGCTGGCGGCTTTGGCTGTGCAGCCAAGGAACCGGCTCGCGTGGGCTTCAAAAGAGGTTTCGGATTTTCCCTTGATGCTAATTGGATGAATTTGAAGTATAATTCCTGTGATTTGGAGAATTGGGCAAATTGTCTACTATTTGTCTTGTTGAAAACAATTCTCACAACATGCAAGCTCATCAGTGTTAATAAAGGTTTTGATGAATTGTCCATACAGAGTTGGTGGAGAAGCAGCGACCCGAACTGGCGTCAGGCTATCCGGCAAACGTTAGCGTTCTCGCTGGGAATGAAGCCACTCTCAAATGTGTTGTTCGGTCCGGATTCAGCTCAATGCCGCCACATATCAAATGGTTGAAGCGTGTGCCATCGGATGAAGGAGTAGAGATGAATCGTCATACGAATCCGCGCCTCCTCCCTGCAGATCATGCACACGTCCTAGTTATTCAGGCATGTTACTCGGGGTTCTCCCTTTACGTCAATCAATTATTTCCTCCGGGGGTCAATCCCGCGGCAAAACAGCCGAGACTAATACCCCCTTCTTCTTAATAGGAAACCCATGAAGACAGGATTCGAATTAATGAGACGGCCGAGAATGGGACCTTTGTCAGCAAATTAATTATTTCGAGCACTGACTCCGGAGATGAGGGCAACTATCTTTGTCTTGCCACCAATTCACAGGGATACACGTTCAAGGAAGCAAAACTCACAGTCCTGGCGGGTATCACTTCAAAATATCTTCCGAGTTCTGACTCGCTCCGACTCTAATTCTTAATAGACCATTTTGTCTTACTGCGCTTTTTTTTTGGTACTTGTAGGTGCGAGAGCCGGGAGCCCTCCCACATTGCCACTTCCGCTGATTGTGATTGGACTGTCAATCTTGGCTGGGTTAATGTTGGTTGGCTGTGCTCAATTCCTCCGAAAGTACCAAGAGAAGAATCAAAAACAAGTCAAACAGGCCTCGAGTCGGCTAAAGATGGCTTCCGCCGGCACGATTAATTCCCCGCATCATGCCCACCCCCAAGAAGGAAGCGAGCAGCGGGAACTCCTAGTCTCCACTACTGCCCACTCCTCTTCCTCGTCATCGGACCAGGGAAGTCGTCGTAGTGGGGAAAGTAGTCATTTCCACAGCCATCACCACCATCACCGTTCCATCCCGGTCAAATACGCCATGACGCGGTGCTCCTGTCCCGAGGGCTCTCGGCCCTTCCCTCAACTCCCGTTGCGGAGCGGGAACCTGGAAAAATTAGACAAGTGTTACAATGACAGTTTCCTGGGTTCCACGAGTCACTCCCTCCATTTCGGACATTGGACATAGCGGGGATTTTAATTTAAAGCCTCAGACCCACTATTTTGTATCCTTTTGTATAATTATCTTGTAATCAGAAGTGGAAATAAATATTTCTTAACTGGATTAACCAAATTTTTGAAGAATGTCCTCGCACTCATTTTCCGATGCAGTAGAACAAGGAATGAAGACATGAATGGAAGTTAATTATCCGTAAACTCCCGTTTTATTCTTTAAATAAAATAAAATATTATTTTCCAGTTACATGGGAACCATATGACATCCGTCGACATCTACGACTCGGGTCTTGGGCGACCTAGGTCACCACGCAGAGCTTCCATGAATAAAATATACCAAATAATTCACTTCCTTTTCTTACTTTTCAACCCCAAGAGCCAATTTCCTATCTTCCGTACTTTCATTTTCTTTGTTCCACCTTACCAAGGCTCCTTGTTAATCAACTAAGAACGTTAAAGTAATCTAACGCATAGAATGAGAAAAAATGCATTTAGGAATAAAAGCTTGTAGCAGAGAGAGAGAGAAAACATAAGTTCCCAATTTACTTTTGTTGTGTCATCTGCATGTGTTTCTTTTTGATGTCAGAGTGATATGCTAAGTGCCTTCAATTCCGGGCTGCTTGGGGAAAAAAGGACGAGAAACCCTTATGCAGTACAAGTACCCCATCACCAACAATTGAATCGAAAGAATCGAAAACTCGACACTCGATACGGGGAAAAGGGAATTGAAGAGCGTAGTGTCCATGTGTGTACAAGAGGCGTCCCTGCAGGAACAAAGCGCGGAAACTGTTGAACCGCTTAAAAGTTTTATCAGTTGGTGTTCCCACTTCCCATGTCCTGAGCCTGACACCTCCATCCGTGCCCGCATGATGCAGGAGGACTAATATTTTATTTTGTCCAGGTGGGATGACATAAGGCACCACTCAAGCCTTTTCCTTTCCCCTCTCTTCCCCCCTGTGTCCCACACACTCTTCTGATAGAAAACAGTTGTTGTCTCCCTTTTTAATTGAAGTCCAACCCTTTTCCAACACTTTCCGGCAAAGATTGGAGGAAAATGACGAAGTGGAAAAGGCTAGAAATAGGCTAAGAATCAAAAGATTCTTCTTCTCATTTCCAATGGCCCAAAGTTGCTTCACGGTCAGAAACATTTAAATTGAACTTTTTTTTCGAAGGGGAACAAATTCATTTTCAGCAACCAACTTGATAAATAAAATTTTACAATATTTTTTCAACAAAATAAACTTTTCTATTAGGAATTATGAATAGCGGCGGGGGTTAGAAATTCCGGCCATTAAAATAATTTTTTCTTGAAAACGGGAAATTGGAAAGTTTCAGTGCTATCTCCGATAAAACTTGTAACGCTTATTTTCAAGTTTTGAAATTTATGAGCATTATTATTAGGCTTGTAGAACTCCCGTTTTCATTCCGTATTGGAAGTTTGTGCAAGTTTCGACTCATAAATAAAATCTTGCACTTGCCACATATATTACCCGACCACTTTTTGTAAAACTATATAATCAGAGCCTATAAAGTCTCCAGAGATCAATTATGCTGGTAGAATCAATTCTAAATGCGTCCCTTTACCTCATTAGATCCCTTCCATATGCTCCGCCGCTGTTGGAGCCATTTCATTCCTAGTTTAAAAAAAAGTTGTCTCCTGTTCATAATTGTATACTTTGTCATTAAATTCATTGTATAGCTCATAATCGTAAATTGCAAACAACTGTATAACCCTCTCGAGTTTTTCCCCAAAGGTTTCGAAGTATAAGGAATTTTTCCCCCCACTTTAACTGTAATTGAAACTGAAGTCGTCTGATTTTATTTTATGAGTCGAGGCTTTGATTGAAAGAAATAAATTCTGATTTAGTTGACATTGAAGGAAACTGTCCTGCCAGGGCTAATGTTTACAGACGGACGAGGAGGACAAATAAGGAGACGGGAGAAGACACGGAAATAACCGTAAATCAGTTTGTGCGAGAGTAAAAGCAGGGGAGAAAGTGAGGCTACTTTCTTTTTCCCTTTTCCTTTTCCCATAGAAGGAAAAAGGACTCAAAAGTCAAGTAAAAGTTTCTCGTGATTTCTTCATCTGAAAAGGGAAGGCTTCCCTTCTGCTGCGTCTGCATCAGTTTGAAAATGACTCAAAAAAAAACTTCTTTCCGTTAAAACAACAACAGGATTTGGTGAGGTATGGAATGGCATGTTGAAAACTTCACACCGCAGGGAAACTTCCGTTTCCTTAATTTTGATAAACTTGACTCTGCGAGCAAGGTAGGGAAAGATGGATGCGTAGCCGTGAGCCGGAAAAGATGGGAAAGGAGAAACCCCCTGCTTTTGTTTTCTTTTTAGTTTGAAACAGTTTTTTCAGATGTTGGTTGGTGGTGGTGGTGCTGGGATTTTAGAAAATTTGGAGGAGGAGGATAAATGAAGGAAATCGTAGGAATTTATTTATTTACAACAGCCAATCCCTCACATCTTTGCCATTTACAAACACAAAGTATTCACCACCTCCTAAAAGTGTCTGCAAGTTTGCAAAAATCAAAAACAAGTCAGTAGAACGAGACCCGCTGGGAATTCGGGCAATAAATTACAGAGAAATGACGCTTATGGACTTTTTCACTAGTTGTAAAAACATTTTATGCTCTGTCCAATATCCCATACGATTTCTTTTTACTTTCCTAATAATAAGTTATGTTCAATTGGGTTTCAGAAAAAATTTACATTTTCCCAGAGACCTCACACCCATCCCAGAGCCCAGTCTACACATCCATTTACAACGACGGCGACAATGTCGGCCAGAAACATCCAACGTGGAAACCGCAGCCCAGGACTTGAGAAAGGTTTTTATTACTTGGAAAGTCATAAACCTCACCCATGATCTTCTTCAAATTAAATGGAGGATCCTTCAGCCCCCCAAGGAAATAATGTGTGGGAAGTGGATTTTTTTTTTTATAACTTTTTGCAATCCCCGTCCGCTGGGTTTTCGTTTAGGTCATGGACAGAGATGAAAACAGTAGATCACATCCCGGCCCACTTGAACACTTTATGCATATTTAAAAAGTTCTTCTGGATTTAATGCCTATTTCTATTCCCACCTGGAAAGATGCGGAAAAGTTTGCTGGGTCGAATCCATTTCATAATTTTCTTGTTATTTTAGCTCATGATTAAGCACGCTCCGGAGGAGGGGCATGCTTAATTTTAAAAATAATTTCCATCTTTGTCAAAGGAGTGGGTTGTGTGTTCGATGAGTTTTCATAAAAATTCAAACGTATTAGCTGAATCTGCGGAATATTCCTATTTGTTTTCCATTTCCAACGTGCTTCATCAGCAATCATGCTTACGGATCCTGCCAACAAGATCCATTTGGATGTCAACTTTGATTAAAAGTGATCTCACTGATTTGGTTGGATGTCCCACATGAGGCGAGTATGGTTGGTTAGAGTAATTCATACGTGGGATTTTAATCTTGTCTGACCTTCTCGGAAGACTTCATTCCTTCCCATTCCACATATTCATTTCATCAGCATTTTCTGTTCCTGCTTTTCAATTTATAAAGATTCCTGGCTCCCCCCGCATGACATCCTCCTCATCAAGTTACTTTGCTGGGATTTTTTGGGCGGAGAGGAGCTCCATTAAAGTAAACTTGGAGAACAATAGAAGGAACAAGTCAGCAGGGACTCGAGAGGTCCGCGTGCTCCTTCGGATCTCCTTTCTCCTCTTTTTCACCAAGAAAATGACGCCCTGACGCAATTTCTGGGTGGAAGATTTGGGTTGAAGTGCTGGATGCTGGATGTTGTTTTTGTACGAGGGAGACTCCGAGTCTTCGACTCGAGAGTGTTCTTGAATCAACAAGAGAGGAATATTAGGTTACCTTTCCATTCTGTGTTACCCAATATTCCATTGTTGTGAAGACTGAGGAAATGAATGGAGAGTCCCCTTTACATGACCATAACGTGACTCAGAATGATGATTCGAATTTTTTTTATAAATAAATAAATAATCAAACCCAACTGGGCCCTTTTCAGGAAAGCGTACAGGTAGGATGCTGCTGCTGTCAGGCTCAAGTGGTGACTACAATTTCACCTTACGCTTCGTACGGTTTCAGGGAGGGCCAAGCTAAATTAACCTTTGACACTACACCTTCGAACAGGGTCTCCAACGTTGAAATTCTAATTAACCCACTTTTCAAAATCTGATTTTTCTATAAGCTCCGGACAGATGAGTTGTATTGAATGCAATTAGTTGGTGATTATGTTTTGACAGCTTAAAATCCCTTGATAGTTCTCCACGCAACCAGTTTAAAGGGGTCCTCTTCCCTTGTCAAGTTCGGAAGACTGACGCATGTCATACGGCACACACAATTACTCCAACTTTTGATTGTTGCCTAATTTGAAAAAAAAAAAAGCCGATAGACTAGCCAAGCCAAGTCAATTTCACACCGCGTGTCTTCAATACGGCATGCTAAGAGCCGCAGGAAGCTCAGCAGGGACAAATTAAATTCCCCATATCACTTTAAAGATTTTCCGTCCATTCGTTCCAGTCAACCGTAATTGAAACCGTTGCGGAAGGAGTTTTGTAACATAAATAGAAAGCAGCGTTAGAGCTGCGATTTAATCGTCTGTAAAGAAATCCGTGATTGTGAAAAAAACGTTAAAACTTTTAAATCACATCAGGGTGTGCGATGTGATGAAGCTAGAATTTTGGTGTGATTGTATAATTAATCGAAATGCGATGTGAACAAATAAGACAGTGCGTCATACAGACCTGATAGAAGCCCCCTCCACAATTAAATTTAATCCTTAACCTTGCCCCACTTCTATTCTGGTAATACTTACATTTAATAAAGCAATTCGCGCATTCTCTTTCCTTTTTGTCTTTTTTTAGTCCGCTTGAGCATGCGCACTCACCTTGTACGCATCGAACTTGGTCCTCCTCACTATTCGTTACAGCGGATGGAAATTCAATGGGACTGGGACACACCAACTGGAATCCACGAATGGTAGTTTTAATTACATGAAAGAAATTCTTGGACAGCGTCCGCATGCCCTTGACATTTCAAGGGGTCCATCCTTACAGGTTGATTGACCGGAATTGTCCGTTTTGGGATTTTAATTAGTGACTTGATCCTTACGATCAGACAGGGGAGGGGAATGCATGAAGGTGAGGATGAGGTTGATTGTTTGATGAGGAAAAGAGAGCCCGGGTATCATACAAACCAGGGAGGTTCCGGGTAGGGTACTCAAGTTATTTGCGGAACCTATTCTCTGGGCAGAATCCTTGGACACAAGAATTAACCTCAACCTGGGCCGCACAATTCCAAACTCTTCTCCCTCCCACCTTGTGCGTTGATTAATCACTAATTAAAACCCCATAACGAACCTTTCAATCAATCAATCGGTAAAAGTTAATTCTTGAAGGTTTAAAGGTCACTCTGACCTAGGCCTAGCTCTGACACAATGCAAGAATTAAAAAAAAAAGTAACTCACAATTAAAACTCACATTTATGGAGCTCCAATCTCGCTCCTCCTGACTATACATTATACCGGATGGAAATTCAATGGGACTGGGACACACCAAATGGAATCCATGAATGGTAGTTTTAATTACTTGCAAAAAATTCTTGGACAGTGTCCGCATGACCTTGACACTTCAAGGGGTCCACCCCTAAAGCTTGGAGTTCCATTTCTTTCGTTTCATTCATCAGTTTCAGTCGGGTTCAGGATTCAGGAAACAGCTAGTTTAAAATATGGTTAAGCGAATTTTCATTTGAAACATGGGATGCGTTGGGGATTTTCCAGGTTGAATGTTTCAATCTCAAGCCGACTCCCCTACTGCCAATCCGAAAAATGTTTATTCAACATTTCCAATGTTAAAAGAGGCTCAATAATGTCTTTCAGCCTACCAACTCCCGGGTATAGGAGGACTGAAGGAGTCTTTAGAAACTTTAAATTTATAAATGTGCCACTTTAAACCTCATCCAGATGAAATAAATTAAAAAGAATGGCAAGTGTAAGAAATATTGAGAGGAGAAAAAGTGTATGGGACTCAAGCAACCACGCGCATAGTAGTGATTTCCTAGAAAGTCTTTCAAAATGTTTGCTTTTCTCAGTTAAGGGAACGACGGGCATGGGACTCGACTGGTGGAGACAAACGGAAGGCGATACAGTTCACATGCTACCAACTTTCACTCTCCTTTGTCTTCCTCAACTTCTCATGAATTAATAAAATGAAAGGAGAAATTCAATTTTAAGAACTTTCTCTCCAGCTCTCAGCTTATGAAGAAAATTAACATGCAAACAACTTGAGTTCCCAAGTTTAGAGTTAGACAGAGACGGATTCTTTACCTAACGGATTCTCATCTCCTTGAAAAGAATTATTCATAGCCATGGATCAAGGATCCTGCAATTCTTTCTATAATAATTGAATTGGAACTGACTTGAATTCGGATTAAAATCCGTTAACGCTCAACAAAAAGACAAACGGAGAAAGGACAAAAAAAAACAAAAAAAAGTGTTGTCAGTGTAATAAACCAAAATTATCTTTATCCATCAAGTCGAAATTATGAATCAGTTGATCTGAAATCCAGTAAACTCAAATTGAGATTGACGTGGGGGAAAATGGATTCCCGCAAGACATGTTAGGTTGCGTCATCAATTTCCAAATCCAAAATGTTTGGAACTGAACTGGGAATCATATTTTTGAACGCAAGTACACGAAGCGAAGCCAAAGCAAAAGGGAGGTTTTGAGCAGGAGCGAGCGAGGCTCAGGGAGGGAATAGCCTAAAAG
>Ga0194135_10001145_pt1 | contig 15585 bp, 24 predicted proteins | sample LitLau_LLRF_2013_FD_134024 | JGI IMG/M metagenome (GOLD analysis project Ga0194135, IMG submission 134024) | Freshwater sediment microbial communities in response to fracking from North America - Little Laurel Run_MetaG_LLRF_2013 (version 2) | ecosystem: Environmental > Aquatic > Freshwater >...
CGAAGCGGTGAAGGTTGCCGACGGCGTCAGGGTCGCTGTGTTCGAAGCGGTGAAGGTTGCCGACGGCGTCAGGGTCGCTGTGTTCGAAGCGGTGAAGGTTGCCGACGGCGTCAGGGTCGCTGTGTTGGACGGTGTGAAGGTTGCCGACGGCGTCAGGGTCGCCGTGTTGGACGGTGTGAACGTGTTAGACGGCGTCAGGGTCGCTGTTTTTGAGGGTGTGAACGTGTTAGACGGCGTCAGGGTCGCTGTGTTGGACGGTGTGAACGTGTTAGACGGCGTCAGGGTCGCCGTGTTGGACGGCGTCAGGGTCGCTGTTTTTGAGGGTGTGAAGGTGTTAGACGGTGTCAGGGTTGGCGTTACTAGCGTCAGCTGTGAAGGCGGTGTACCGGTCCCCCATATGTCAATTGATGTTATTAACGCGCTACCGCTGCTTGGCGATATTGTACCGGTATATGGCCACGCCATTACACCTATATTGGTTGTCACCATACTACCCGTCCACGTTACTGGACTAGATGGAGATCCGGTAACAGCATATCCACCGGCAGTTCCCGCCATATATTGGGCACTGCCCGTAAAAATTCCAACCCCATACGCACTACTAGACGGGGTATAGGAAAACGTAAACGATACCTGGGTTATCGTCGTGCTATCGAATGTTTTCGATATAGAAACAGCGCGATTGTAATACCCCCCGCCTAGAAAATCAGATGAGGACCAACCAGACCCGCTTGACCATGTCCCCATTACCCTAGAATAAAACGAATCTGCCCCAATAGTCTCAAAACCGCCTGGAGCGAATCCGCCGTTTGTGGTTGTGAAATCTATATGACTATGCCACGTCCCCTGAGCCCGGACGGGCATAGGAATTGACCCCAGCAACCCTATCGCAATTATTACTGCCAGTATACCTAGCGATTTTTTTATCATTTTAGAATGGCGTCAAGATAGTCTGTATCACCTGGAGAATTAATTTCAGGATATACAGCACAAGCGGAAAAACAGTCACGATGAGTTGAATCGCCACGATAAAGAACAATAGCAATACGCTGGTTGAGATCATGCCGCCCGCATCGAACCCCGTAGCCGCCAGCGACCGTGCCAGGAGAATGACCGCGCCAATCTGTGATCCTGATTGTTGAGCAATTTGCGCCGCGCCCACCGGTGTACCGTTCATTGATACCGATAGATTGCCCGCCGGAAAAAGAGTCGCCAGATCGTCCTTAACTGCTGTGCTCATCGCGCTTAACCCCGATACATCCAGAATTGGAGTCGCGGTGGCTACCATTGCAATCGCTGTACCCGTTGCGCCCGTGTCAACCGTTATAAACATCGTTACTGTGAGTGTTGGGGTGTTTGTCGGGGCGGGCGTGGCCGTAACCGGTATTGCTGTTGGTGTATTCGCAATAATATAGAGTGTTGGACTTGGCAAAAATACCGGTGGCAATGCGAGAGTCGCCCACTGGATCAAGTTGCCGCACGGCGTCCCAAGATTATTGTTGCCATTCTGAAAAACATAGTTATCCGCGTTGCACGGGTAATCTGTTGGCGTAATCAATGGTCCGATGGTACGTGGGCCGCCCGGCGTGGTGGTTGGCCCGCCCGGCGTGTTTGTCGGATAAGCTGTATAGGTCGGGTAAGCCGTCGCGCTACCTGGTGTATTCGTCGGGTAGGGCGTATACGTTGGATATGGCGTCACACTTGGGCCGCCTGGCGTGACTGTTGACGATGGTGTAAAAGTTGCCGTTGGCGTCAGACTCGGACCGCCAGGCGTGATTGTGGAAGATGGTGTAAGGGTAGCTGTGGGCGCCGGTGTGCCTGTTCCCGCACAATAATTAGCATCCAACGGTGTACCGATCCCTGAAATGGTGATGTAATGTAAGTACACGAGCTGATTATCGGGGGTTGTTCCATATAGGGGTGTTGTTGATCCAGCGTCAATAGTGAACCCCAATCCCGATCCCAGTAGGGCCGGAATAGAAAAACCAAGACCGGATGCGCTCACGGTCCATGAGCCAGTTTGGTTAATATGACTCGTGTCGTGTGCGTAAACATTAAAAACAAAATTGGATAGTTCCCCGGCTATATACACACCCCCGCCACTATTGGGAGATGCCGACCATCCATAATTCATGGATGCATCCGTGACAACCGTGGTAGTATCGCCCCCGTGGGGTACAAAGAATCCGGCTAGGCTATCGTTGTAGCCTGCCTGTCTAGTTGCATCTCCGTATAGCCCGCTTGTGTCATACCCTACATTGCCTGGCAAAGCACTTGCGTTGTATCCCAAGGCCAGAAGGGCACACGAGTCAGTCATGGGAATTGTCAGAGACCACGTATATGTTGACGTGAATGTTGGTGCGGGCGTCCAGCTCGGTGGTAGGGTTGCAGTTGTGTCGGTTATCGTTGGAGTAGGTGTGTTCGTTTCATAAACAACTTGTATTTCACTTATGGCCGGGCAGCTTGTGTAATATGTGGATTGAATACTAGAACCGCTAGGAGTGGCGGTAGATGTTCCGATACTGTTTGGCGTATTGAATCCAGTTGGGCAAGTTCCATCAACCGAAAATCGTAGTCCCCAATCATTCGCTAAAAATCCATTGATCGGTATTTGTGTCCGATATTGCTCATAATAGGTTAGATTAACATAGGTATTATCTAAGCTCTTGCTATAGATAGTTCGATATGTTGGGGTTATTTGATAATCAGATTGTAAAATCGAGATATTTCCGCTGAATGTTTGCGCCACTGGTTGGTCATAAAAAACGTTTATATAATCATAAAAAACACCATTTGGTAAACCATTAGAAGATGACGGGAACAAATCAATCGTGGCGTTTGACGAGTTAGACGGACAATCCCAACCATAAAGGTCGTTTGTTGTCCATACCCCTGGATACGGGTCAATAAGCCCTAACTGACCATTTAACCATGTGCCCAAACATTGATCCGTGCCCATGCTGGTGATTACCGAACTATCGTTAAAGTCAGTGGACAGCGTCGATCCATATGAACTATAGGCCGTTGTGTTTTGCGCACGAACTATCACCGATCCTGCCGTTAGTATCTGAGACACAACACAACAAATCACCAATATGACGGTTGTTAGGCGATTGAGTCGTTTCATTTGGCGATACTCTTCAATTTGTTGAGGGCCCACATTATTCTGTCAAACCAGACAGCAGCGATTACAAAATAAATCGCACCGGTGGCCGGGCTACCCGCGCTGAATATGGTGTTATCCAGGATGTAAGTCCCAATGCACAGATGTACAACCACCTGGTTGGCGCAAACGCCCGTTTGCCCACTCACCGTACCGGTTGCCAGCGCTGGAATCGAAAGCAATGGATTGCTAACCGGCTCGGAAAATCCCCCCATAACCCCTTGGACCAACGATAGCGCCAACGCCCCCACAATATCAACGATGGTCTGAAGCACCTGGATAATGGCCAGGATGATCGCCCCGATCACCGTAATAATCGTAACGATGATGATCAGGATGGCATTGATCAGCGCGATGATCACCCCTGCCGTGTCGTCGAGCGCCGTTCGGAGTGTTTCGCCCAACTGCACAACCAGGGTAGAAAGTATCCCGGCCAAGCTGGAGACTATTGAACTAATGCCGATAGTCAGGCCGTTGATCGCTCCTGCCAACCCATTGACAATGGCGATTAAAACATCCCAAAAAGTTGAGCCCGATCCACTTACAATGGTTGTACTTCTGCCACCAGAAAAATAGATCGCCTCAATAATCTGATTGCTGGCATTGCGGATGGTTCCAGCGATATAAAAAACCGGGGCATAAACCAGGTTGTTGACAGCCCATGCCAGCAGCGCGTTCATCTGGCTAATGAACCAAATCATAATGCTCTGAATCAAGAGCACTATATAGAGGACATATCGAAAAATTAAAGCGAGAGTCTGATTTAGCCAGCAAAAATAAATATTGTTTATAAACCCGTCAAGATATTCAATTAAAAGGGGCGCGTCATTAAGCAGGTCTCCAGTTGGGTTATAGCTGATTGCTGCACACGTTCCGAACGTGTTAACCGATAATGTTGTGGGCGCGCTCAAACTATCGGCTTGAACTGTAAACGGGGCTATAAGCGCCAGAACGCTCATAACCCCGATGGTGGCAAAAATGGCGAGCAATCGATTGGGCATAGGCCGCGCTTAGCCGCGCAAAAGGCTCCGTACTTCGCTCAGAACATACGTCACCAGACCGATACCCAAGCTCAAACCGCCAACGATGGCCACGATTGGCATCAATGAGCTGAACAGGGAGCTGGCGATTGTGATAAGAGTACTCAAGTCGAACGAAAACATAATAGATTGTCACCCCCTTTACCCGTTGATTTAAAGATCCGCTATCCACGCAGCAGGCTGCGAACCTGCGATAAAACGAACGTGACCAGACCGATACCCAAGCTCAAACCGCCAACGATGGCTACGATTGGCATCAATGAGCCAAACAGGGAACTGGCGATTGTGATCATCGAACTCAGATCAAAAGAAAACATGATTAGCTTCACCCCCTATCCATGAAAGATGCGATACCAGCCAAAACCCCAAGCGCAAACAGTGCCCCCATCGTTGCCGTCAGGACCAACGGTGCGACCTGCCCTAGGGTGTTACCGATAAAAACCGATAGATCACTGCCCGACATTTAGCGCCTCAATGACCACCCGGATCAACTGTCCAAGAATCCAACCGATTACAGCTAAGATCGAAGCCCCGGCAACCAGAACAAACACTGCAAACAGCGGATCGTCAGGCACGGCGACTCCTGACCATCAATAAAAAGGCTAAAAACAGTAAGACCAGCAACATTGCCAGGTTGATCGCCGCGATCCCGATTTCACCGGCGGTTGCACTGTAGATGATGGCGACGGGCCGCCCGGACGCGGCCAACGTGCTATACGCATATAGCACCTGGCTGTTAAGCGTGCCGTCAGGCGTAACCATCGGGGTATCGGTAATCGTGGGCGTCAGGGTGGGAGCGCTTATTGTCATAAACTCACAATACAGTAATCGGCATCCAAAGTCCGGTAAAATAGTCCGGACTTAGAATTATATTTCTAGTAAAATGCAGGAATGGAACTTACCTTTACGGCGCTTCTCATTCTAAAGACTATTGATCAGAGTCAACGCGGAAGATCGTTAATCCGTCTGAATGAAATTGCTGACTCTGTCGCTGTCTGTGAACGCACGGCCCGCCGCCGGGTGAAAGAATTACAGCGCGAGGGCCTGATAACCACATTCCGCGCCGGGCCGGGCCGGGCCTATGAAATAAAAATCAATCCGAAAGGGAAAAAGGTACTGCAAGAATGGTTGCAATAAACATTCCAGCAGCTTTCCCAAATCAGCCCAAATCAAAAGCAGTCAAAGCACCTGCCGAACCGCGGGCCCTTTCTGTTCTTGAAATGTTGGCGTTGCCGTTATTGCGGATTACTCAATCGGGCCGCCGTGCTGAACTGGAATTAAGCGCCGAACTCACGCGCCGGGCGGCAACCCAACGGGCCAATGAAAGTGAACTTAAAAAAGAGCTGCTTAAAGAGGCCAAACTCTATGAGAAAATTGTAATTACCAGGTGGGCCGCTTTGGGTGCGTACCACCGGCCCCGCACGGTTTACGATGGTCCTGAAACGCGTCACAAAGAGAAAAAGGTTCAGCGCGTTCAGTTCGAATATGTTGGTGTGACTCCTGAATCGATATTCTTTAAAATTCTCACCCGTCGGCGTGCCGGGTTGATGGGGCTGTTTGGCGCTCAAAACGCGTTACCTGCCGATGTACGCGTGTTCGATCTGATCAGTGAAGAAACGCTGAATGAATTGAGTTACGCCTGCCACCGGCGGGTAAGGGCCATTAACGAGGACCCGCGTTATGGTGTGTGGGTAGTAGTAGATAGATTGGCGGGTATGGATGGTCTTCCAAACAAAGTGCCGTTTACCGGGATGTTGGAACATTACCCGGTTGAAGACGTTGAAAAGGCCCCCATCATTCTGGGTGTTGGCAAGCATCGACAAATTCAAACGGTGTACCTATCGGATCATCCGCACGTTCTGATCGCCGGGAGCAGCGGCGGCGGTAAGTCCAATATGGTCAACAATATCATCAGTCAACTCATGTGGTTCATTGAACCATCCGCGATAAAGTTCACCCTGATTGATTTGAAGCGGATGGAATTTGGGATGTATACCGGTTCGCCCCACCTGACGGGGCCGGTGATTTTTACGGCTGAGGATGCAATCACGGCCCTGACCGACTTGATAACTGAGGTGTTGCGCCGGGCCGATTTACTATCTGGCAAAGCTAAAGAGCTATCGGTCTGGAATCGAAAGTTCCCTGATCAACGTATGCCGCGTCTGGTTGTGGTGATTGATGAGTTCGCCGAACTAATGCTGGCCAGCGGGCGTCAGACTTCCAAAACGATTGAGGACCTGGTAACGCGTTTGGTAAACTTGGGCCGGGCCGTGGGCGTACATGCCATCATCTGTACACAGCGTCCGGCAGTCGCTGTATTACCCAACAGTATCAAAATCAATATGCCGCTCATTATTTCGGGTCGGACCCAAAGCGCCTCCCAAAGCGCGGTGATCGTTGATAATGCGGACGCTGCTAACCTGCCACTTGATCCCAAAGGCCGAATGATTTATTTGTCGGGCAGTAATCGGCAAGAAATTCAAACGCCATTCATTGAAGATGACGATGTAAAAATGGCTGTGAGGATTGCCACCGGGCGGGCCGCGAAAGTGATCCGGCTATCGGGTTATGACCCGGTGATCGTGCCGGAAACGCTCACCGAATGGATCAATACCAATGCAGAAGGGTGGTTGAATGGTAAGACCGCCCACCGGTTGCATGATTTCGCTATCACCGATTCTATGTTTAAGGTGTATGGCGACGAACTGACCGCGGCGGGCAAGACTGAAAAGATTTTGAAATTGTGGCGTATTAGACAGCCGAAAGTGCGGCCCGTACTCCCGCCGGTGATCGAACCATCCACAATATTAGAAGCTGCTGTTATTGAAACAGCCCCACCGGTGATTGAAGATGAACCGGAAATTAATTTAACCCCCAACCAGTTAGCGGTTTTAGGTGCATTGGGCATCGATGCCAATCAGGCTGGATTGACTTTTACTCAAATTATGGGGGTTGTGGAACTTCAGAAAACATCGGTTCAAAAGGTAACAAAGAGCCTAACGACAAAGGGGCTGATTACAAAAATAGATGATAAACACTTTGTCTTAACTGACAAAGGGAAAAAACTGTATACCGACCTATTCCCTGACCGGGTGCAAAACCAGGCTACAAACACCCTTTCAGAAACAAGCGGTATACAGGGTATGCAAGTCGATGAAATGCGAGAAGTTGATGGTGTATACCAGGAAGATGATCCAGATACGTCAAATCAAGTTGAAGTAGAAGAAAGGGAGTTGATCCTTGAATAGTTCCGCGCTTTTACTCAGTATGGGATTCTTTTGTGTGTGGCCCCTATTCGTTGGTTTTATCGGTTTCCAGATTGGCCGCCGCCGGTTGAAATTCCGATCCCCCATTCAAGTTCGGTTGCAACCGGCTGAAGATGATTACGAGGATATACCAGTGCCATCTTTTAAGCCTAGTGTTATCTCACGCCTGAAAAACAAAGGCGATGTTGGGTTTGGTAAATAGGAGCCCCCTTGGATAAGTATCCTGGTTATGCGGCCTGGCTAAATGAACTTCATGGCCGCGATGTAGCGTTTGCTAGCCTGGCGCTCATTGTTGGTGTAGCGCTGTTGTGGTTGCTGTACACGCGCCGGTTGTTTACGCGTCTGGAAACATTAAGCCGTGTTGCGCTGGTTGTGTGCTTTTACGGTTCTATCGCTCTGCTTCAAATCATTTTAGGTGGTCCGCAATGACAATAGATGACAGTAGCAGATACCCAACAATTTATAAATGTGCGGTGGATGAATCAACCGCCGCGATCAAAACAGTCATAAAGCATTTTAGCCCTGATAAATGGCATTCATTCGCGGGGCCAATAGTGCTATCGGCGTTGATTGCGGATACGTTTCGCCAAATGAATCAGCAACAACCGGACTGGTTTAGAGCGCTCGGCAAAGAAGGAAGGGCGAAATTAGATCGCGATATACGGCGAAAACTAAACACTGAACTTGGGAACTTCCTGTGAAATTAACCAAACATATCCCTGTCCGTATACCTGTTTGGGCTTGGTTGCTGATAATCGCTATTCCGCTGCGCTTCATTAATTTGGGACAAGAGTCGCTGTGGTACGATGAAACGTTTACCGCGTGGGTTGCTCGGTTGCCATTTAAGCAAATGATGCAAGCAATCCAGGGCGATGTACACCCGCCGCTGTTTTACTGGATTGAGTGGGTTGTATCGGGCCTGCTCGGTAACAGTGAGTATGCGTTAAGGTTGCCATCAGCCATCCTTGGCACGGTTGCAGTGATCTTGTTGTGGCGTGTCGCGTTAGCCATCGGCTTCGAACCGCACACGGCATTTGTGGCCGGGATTATCGCGGCGGTTCTTCCTGGCACACTCTATTACAGCCAGGAAGCGCGGATGTATGCGTTACTGCTGTGTGCGCTCTTGGGCGCGCTGCTATGTGCGATTGAAGGCCGTTGGGTGTTGTATGCTGTCTGCACTGTGATAGCGGTTTACAGCCAGAATCTAGGATTGTTTTCCGTCGCGGCGCTTAATGTGGCAGTGTTAATCACGCTGGCATGGCGTGAACGCGGCAGGGGATTTAGCTCAATCATCAAAGCATTCATGGCGATGGCGGTGGTTGTGGCGCTGTGGTTGCCGTGGGCTTTTGTCGAAATCAAACAGGCCAGCGCGATGGGGCAAGGATTTTGGTTGACTCCGCTAACCCTTCCTGGCACGTTGGAGCCATTCTTTAATCTGACGATGGGAGAGCGGGCCGCCCCGTCATTGACCTTTGGGGCTTACTCGGTTTCGCTTGGCATGATAGGAGTCGGATTGTGGTTTGGGCGAACCTGGTTGCGTTCAAGGGCGGGCGTCCTTGTGCTTTCGCTAATGATTGGCGCGCCGGTGGTCCTGGCAATCATATCGTTGTTGTGGCGTTCGATTTACCTGCCGCGGGCCATGATCGGATCGGTCTATTTGGTCGCGCTGCTGTGGGCGTATGTGCTGTGTCACCTGCCGAAACCAGATCGCCGGGTAGTTCAAGCGGTACTGGTTCCAATATTAGCGATTACCCTGGTTGCTCATTACTTCCCAAACCAAACAACACGGGCCGATTGGCGCGGGCGTATGGCAGAAATTAACCAGCAATGGACATCGGGCGATATTGTCTACTATGGCAGTATCAACGCGGCCATTGCCGTGGGGTATTACATGCAGGGCGATGATTACGCTATGCGCCATGAAGCGGGCGATCTGAATCAGTCTATGTCACCAGAAACCCAAGCCGCGTTTGGCTTTCGCGAGGTGGACTTCGATAAGCTGGCCGGGCTGGGTTATAAGCGCGCGTGGTTGGTGGTCGGCATTAATCCGCTATCAAATATCGATGAGATTAATTACATTCATCTGATTCTTGACGCCTACCGTAACACCCTAATCAAAACCTATTCTAAAAGCGCGCTTGCAGAGGAATCGATCTACTTGATAGATTTGGAGGCTTCTAATGTGGGGATTACCCCCTAACGCGCCCACCATGGGTGATATTGTTTTATCCATAGTTCTATTCTTGGCGATCATTGCGCTGACGTTTGTTATTGGTCGTACTGTCGATAGCATTCAAAAGAAGAAGAAATGAATACAATCAAGGGGTGTTTTCTGGCAATAAAGGAATAACTAAATGCAATTGCAATTCAATCAACTATTGACCCTGATAGGTATCAAAGAACATTTTGTGGCTATCTATCAATGGTTGCTCCCCCGATTGGGACGGGTTTTAGCGTTTTTCATAACGCTATTATTGATATATCAGGTTGTAGCAGTTCCTGCGGCGGTATGTTTTGGAGGGGTGACCTCAGTATCTTCTACCAACCTTAAATTAGGGATATATGTGGCAATCCTGATCTTCGCCATTGAGAACATTTTCATATTTATTCCTGCGACTCTTTCAGCTACTGTGTTGATTAGTATTCGGAAGCAAAGGAACTGGCAATGAAATCAATTCTCAGACTCATGATAAAGCTAATGGTTGGAACTTGGGCGGACGTTTCTACGCCCATTTATATTTTGGTGGTCACTGCTGCATCCCTTTTGTATTTGAGAGATATCAACGTCTCATCAGGCCCATTTGTCGTTGTGGTGTTTGGTATTTCCGGAACAAGTGTTGCTTTGTACGCGTATGTGTCACACCGAATCCATAGAAATCACGGCAGTTGGAACAAAAAAACATGAACCAGCTTCAACACCTTTGGTATCAAATCATTGCCCAGCTCGGATTGACCGAACATAACGCCCAATTGATTCTAATCGCGTTTGTGGCCGGTGCTGTGCTGTTTAGCGGGCGTCATCACGTTCGCTATCACTATGGCCGGTTCAGAAACTACTATCATCGGAGGTATCGCAGGCGCGGCGACTATGACGATTACTAGCCGCAATTACTCCCAACCAGTTTCGCCAGCGTCACAATCTGCTATCCGACGGCGTGAACGTGAACGCGCCGCGCCTGGTACTCATACTACTGATGATATTCAACGCCAGATTAACCGGCAAAAAGGCCGCTGTTACTGGTGTAGCTGCAATCTTGGCAGTAACTACCACATCGATCATGTGATCCCGTTAGCCAAGGGGGGCACAAACTCTCCCGATAATTTGGTGTGTGCCTGTCCAACATGCAATACATCGAAAGGTGCTAGAATGCCGTACACAGAATGGCAACCAAAGAACCCGCTAAAACTAATAAAATAATTACTAAATATCTGCTAAAAACTGTTAGTTTATCGATAACGCGTTTTATCGGAATGAATAATCAGTCCGTTATTTGTACTTCGGATCGGATAACGTTTTGAGCCATTCATCTGCTTTCGGATCACCTTTGATTAATGCCAGGACGGCCCGTGCTTCAGTGTACCGACCCGCTCGAATATGATTAGCCGCTGCTGTTAACGCGTTGTCTATTTTGGCACGGTCCGCAAACGGATCGTTGATTACCGGATTGGCCTGGCTAACTGGTTTTGGCCGTGGCAATGCAAAATAGAAAACCCCATACACCAGCATAATCACAGCCACAATCTTTGAAATTAGACTCGTCTCAAACCATATTCCAAATGTAAGACTGTTAAGCGACTGACATAAACCAAACACAAGAGCTGTTGCCACTATCCCATATATATATATGGTACAGCCAACGTGATTCTTAGTCACTGTTTCCCGGCCTTGGCTTGAAGTCGTTCCCGGCGTTCTTCAAGCTGGCGTTCTACCAAGTCGATAACCGGCTTGTTTGCTAATCTCTGATTGCCTTTACTGGTTGGATTAAGCGCCGGTGGTGCGATTATTGGTGGCGTGACTATTGGTGCTACAACCGGCGCTTGACTTTCACCCATGATTTCACTTGTGGATATACCTTGCTGCTGTGATTGGTAAAACTTAGCATATGCCTTTTGTCGAAACTTCTCAAATCGTACACCGTCCACTAAATGGATGTTGTATTGTTTTGCCAAATCCTCTGATGCAGCACTGAACCGCGCATTGGTAACCACAAATGCGTGTTCGATATTATGGCGATGGCGTGTGCTGTCCATGTCCCGAATAGCCGTGGGGGCAATGGTCTCATTTGGATCGCTACGATGCTTGCATTGCACTATCCCGCGTACCTTGCCATTCGAATCCAGCATTTCAACATCAATACCACGATCCCCAGCTCGGCCAACGTGCCGTGTGGTACACCACTCAATGTTGATGCCAAATACCCATTCGACCTCACGCTCAAACTCCGTTGGACTGAGCATGCGCAAATTCATAGCCGATAACCGCCAACGTTCCTCAGTCTGGTGTACACGTTTCATGCGTACCGCACGTACCAGTAGATATATAGTGAAAACAATCAGACCAATAAATGTGGCAATGATGGCAATTCTAACGTTGGTAGACGCCGTTCCCCACCCACTCCATGCCAAGGCCCCCAAAAATATCAGAACGGCTGCTAACAATGATTCACCGGTCGGAGATGATTTGCGCCTTGGCATGATCTTTTATCCTACTCTGCTTTGAGAGCCGTAATTGGCCAGGGCTTTCAATTGCTCAATGGCTAATCGTTGCATTTCTGGCGTCATACGTTCTACAAGATTTGCTGCTGTTAAAGCAGGCCCACTGCGATCATCGTCGGTTACTTCATATCCCATTTGGATTAGCATATTGTTTACTGATATTTCCAACGCTAAGGCTAATACTTCGCGAAACTTGGGATCTCCAATAGGTGGAAGGTTTCTTCCTTTTTCCCAATGCCCAACACGTGAATGTGTACCCTCGTATCCATAGCTGGCTAGACGATCTGTTAGATCTTGTTGTGTTAGTCCTAGTTCCTTACGGCGTTTTTTGAGGAAATTTGGTATATCCATTTTCAAACTAGCCTCTGAATATAGAATAAATCATTCCTACATTTTGTAAACTTCAATAACTTGACAAGCGATTAAATATTGTGTAGACTCCGTAATGTAGAAAACGGAGGAATGATGGATATAAAAGTGGTTGCTTTGGAACGAAAGCGACGTATGGAGGGTGTTCAGATAAGATTACCCCCAGAACTCAGAGAACAAGCCAAGGCCCTGGTTGCATCTGAGAAAGAAATGGGCAATCATATCAATGAAACGGATGTTTACCGCACCGCAATTTCAGTTTTTTTGGCAAGTTTTCCTACAAAAAAGTAGAAATGAAGTACACTCATGAAGATTGACAAACAGCGCGTTAAGTTCAAGGTCTGGCAACGTGTACGAACCACACAACCAATTCTCGTTACATCTCATGATCGTGACAAGGCAATCCCTGCCGGGGCAATGGGCACGGTTCGCCGCCGCGTTGCTGGCAATGCGCCGGTTTACTCCTATGGCGTTGAGTTGGACGCGGTACGCGACGATCCCTGGAATCGGGGCCTAACCACCATTGAGTTCAATGTTCGCACACCTGATGAGAGGATCGTAAACATTCTGGACATTATCGAATTGGCTCCGACCACTGAGGAAACGCGCGTATGAATATCGATCCAGCGACAGAGGCCCAACATCTGGCCGCGCTCGTACCCATGATGAAGGATGAACATCCCCTCACAGTGAATATCCTTGTGCGGGACGCGTGGATGTTGGTAGCCGCGATCCAGCTTTCGACAACAGCGCCTAACATAGGCGATTCTCAACGAAAGTGGATGACTCACGTTGCCAAGCAGTTTCAGGGCGCAATCGATGCCATTTACCCTGAAGTTGGTCAAATTCTGGAGATGGGTTGGCATCGTGAATTTGACGTAGAGCGGGATGAGTAGATGGTAATCGCGATCCAAATCCCGACCAGCCCGGAAACCGTTCGAACACTCCCTGTTGTACCGGTTGATAGGTTTTCCGTTTCCGGGTTGGCCGGGGCGTGGATCGCTCCAGGGCGTCAGGGGGAGCCTATGATCCCCCATGGGAGTGTTTCAAAATTGCCATTTAAAGTTTGGGATACCGATTACGATCACAACTCCGATCTGGAGGACCATCTTAATCAATTCGAATCGGAAGGGTTTAGCTTTTTGGCGGTCATTCCAGGAACAAAAGGCGAGTTGACTGGGATCCGGAGTCGAGTGCCACCGAAAATCGTGATGCACAAGTCTCCATTTGCTAGCCTGGTTGAGCAAGCACTTGCGCTGATTGACCAGCTCGACAGCGTTCAAATCGGTCAGTTGATCGACGGCCTGCCGGACCGAGTCACCGACCCCATCTGTGAGCGGTGCGACCTGGAAGACGGATTCGAAACCGTTGACGCCGACGAACTGGCCCACGTGACGTTTGCCGAAATCCCTACCAATTCGGTGTTCACTCAGAACGCCAAGGCCCTGGTTGCCAATTCGTCCGATCCCAATGTTGATGAGATTCCCTGGTAATGGCTAACCCCGTTAATCCCCGCACTCAAGACACGCGCTTATGAAGTCAAAGTTTCTGAAGCGGTTGACGCAGCAATGATTTCATGGGGAAAACGGGATAAGGCGAACCCAAACGACATCGCCATAACTACCATCGTGGTTGGACTTTTGGTTCAATTCAAGATGCATGACGGCGCATGGTTCCATACGTTGGGGCGGGATGGTCAACAGCAGTTGGGGTTAGACATAATTGTTAGCTTCAAACAACGACTTGATGCTGAGGGCGCTCTTGAAAATCGTGAAACTGTGAACCGTGGTAACAATCGGAGTCGCCGTGACTGAGTACATCGAAGCCCGTAAGGCCGACAGCTTAAAGCCCAAGACCATCGAATGGTATCAGGGCAAGCTAAAGCCTTTTGTGGCGCTGTTTGGATCAGTGTCGGTCGATTCTTTCCGTGTTTCTGACATGAGAAAGTACATTGTCGATCTACGCGAAAGCCGTCTCCGCTATGCCGGGCGGCCACAGGCCCGCGCCGGTGAACTGAGCAATGAGTCGTTACGCGGCCATGATAAGGCGCTGCGGATGTTCTGGTCATGGGCTGAATTGGAGTATGCGCTACCCAAGTCGGCCAATCCCATGCACAAAATCAAGTCCCCCAAGAAGTTACCAGCGCCGCCTAAGTCGGCAACCATCGAAGACGTGAAGACCTTGATCGTTACCGTCGCTGGCAGTAACAGCCCGACGGCCCGCCGCGATCTGGCGTTGATGATGTACATGGCCGACACCGGGAGCCGGGCGGCTGGAACGATTGGACTTACCGATGATCGCCTCGACCTGACACGGCGTCAGGCAGTCGTTTATGAGAAAAACGACCGTGTGCGGACTGTGTTTCTAAATGAACCTACAGTCCAGGCGATTGAACGCTGGTTGTTAGTGCGACCAGCGACCGCTACTCATGTGTTTTGCTCACTCGGTACGAATACGCGCGGCAAGCCCTTGACGAATAGCGGGTTGGGAGGCCTGCTGAGACGGTGGGGCAAGGTTGCCGGGGTTACAGGGCGGATCAACCCGCACGCCTGGCGGCACATGTACGCGCGTCTCTTCCTTTTGAATGGTGGTCAACTTGCCATTCTATCCAAGCTGATGGGGCACTCAACGATCCAAATCACGGTCGAATATTACGCGATATTCACCGCGGCGGAACACCAGGAAGCCCATGATAAATACAGCCCGGCGAATCAATTGAAAGGGGTGATTAATTTCGGGGGTGGCAATGACTAAGACCGTTGTCGTGCGCGATCAATTGGTGGATCGCCTGATTGCTTTAGCCGCTGAACAGGACCTGCCGGTTGTATTGACCATGCACAATGGTCGGCCATTGGTTGGCGTGCTGAATTTGGCCGATTTGGGGCCCGATGATTACTACTGGCAACCTATCGATCTAAACAGTTTCCGTGCTTCTGTCGAAAAACAAATGGAAACACAAACAAGGACTCTGACTCCGTTAGTCCTGGTTCGAACCCAGGCCTCCCAACCAGAAGTCATCAGTGAAAACCCA
>Ga0194135_10001146_pt1 | contig 15574 bp, 8 predicted proteins | sample LitLau_LLRF_2013_FD_134024 | JGI IMG/M metagenome (GOLD analysis project Ga0194135, IMG submission 134024) | Freshwater sediment microbial communities in response to fracking from North America - Little Laurel Run_MetaG_LLRF_2013 (version 2) | ecosystem: Environmental > Aquatic > Freshwater >...
GTACTGAGAAACTGGCGCGGGCACTTCTACTTCCCGACGACAGAACTTGGATTTCCGAATTCGGGCATGAAAAACTACCCCTAGCGCTCCGTGTTCCCATAGGTGCCAGCAGCGAATCCCCATCCGATGCAGCGAAACTTCCACGTGCAGTGCGGCTACCGCTTGCAAGTAACCCATCACTGTCAGTGACGGAAAAACTCCCACGAGCACTTCGAGACACTGGGGGTAACAACAAATCTGAATGGTCTGAAAAACTGCTGCGTTGACTTCGATTTGCAAATTTTCCAGGATGCAACAGATCGTTGTGATCGGCGACTGATATGCTTCCTCGGCTTCTTGATGAGGCACTGACCGATAAAAGATTTCCTTCGGAAACTTGAGGAGCAGCTATGCTATTTCTTGGGCTGCGAACGCTCAATAAAGGAACACTTCCACTAACTGCGACACTCGCGCGACGACTTCGCGGGGATGGCGCCTCCTCGACATCAAGAGCATCTGCTGCGTCCGAAATGGCTCCTTTTGAATTTTTAACAGATGTTGAGCGCTGCGGCGAAGGCGCACCACTCCTGGATGCTCGACGCCGCCTCGACGAGGAACTCCGGACGATCATTGGAGACTGTTAACTCATCTGAAACGAAGAAAGTCAGTCAGAAACTATAGGTACAATTTTGGGAAAGGAAATGTTTTAAAGCACTATCTACTCATGGAGAACGATAGTTGATAGTTTGTAGCTCTCGGAGCATTTTTGTCCTTTTATAGATTTCTAGTAACGGAAAACGACAACATCGTCTCGTAAACTTGATTTCAAAACGCCTTATCCAGTTTCTAGGGTATTCGAAGGCATAGGTCCTATGTTGGCATAAGAGCATAAGCATTTCCCGTGACGTAAGTTTTTACGTATTATAATGTATAATAAAGTGGGGAGGGTATACAAAAACCGTAGCATGAAACGCCTGGAGCTCTCAATCAATTGAGTGAAGGAAAACTTCACTTACGAGCAAATACTCAATTTCCATCCCCTTTGAGCCGGTGCCTCAATGAATCAGCACACAAAACTTATATTTTTACTTATATTAGCTCTTCACTATACGATTTCGAGTCGAGCTCACTTTTTCTGAATACCGATGAGTTGACTCAATTACGACGCAACTGCACAAAAAGCACGCTAAACCCAATCACTACTCTTTTTGATTTGAACTCCCTGAAGTTCCTGAAAATAATTCGTCTACTGGCAACATAAATGTTTTGACCTGTTCTGCAATGAAGAACGAAAGGACGCAAAATTTATCAAATTTAGATAATTCATCTGCAGTTTCCAAAAGTTTTCCCGAACTTTAAACGAACTGAAAAAAGAGATTTATGGACCTTACCTGCTCCCTTACTTACACTCGCTATTTTCCCTTCACCCTTCACACATTCTTTACGACATTATTCGCTTTTCAATCTCCGAAGAATATTTACATGGTTCCTGTTTCCATCTTTCGTTTTATATAAAAAAATTATTGAATACTCAATGAAATATGTTTGTTATTTTCTGCCTAGTAACTGCTCTTTTTTATTAGAGTTCAATGTTCGGACAGATATTTTATTATAGCTCTTTTGCATGTCATAGGTATACTCCAGGTACCTAGGTCAGCGTATAGTTGGGACAAGTAGAAGTGGGAGGGGTATGCATGGGGGAGCATGTATGTACCAACGTTCCATTTCTGAATAGGTATCTACTTTGCCGAATTTAAATTTAACGCATGGGTGTTCATAATCATAAACGACCTCTCACCACCCCAGTCATAAAAGTTGGAAAAATAACAAAACCTCGCTGTAAATGGACTTCTTTCAATGCCTAAAAGTTGCCAAATTTTAAACGTCTGAAATATGAATAAAATTTTAAATGAATGTTAGGTAAATAAGTAACAGCTTGAGCTGAGATTATGGAATGAAAATATTTAGATTAGGTTTTTGCGCGCGGAAGTAAGCAAGGAGATGTCAAGGGAAAATCTCTTTTCAGCCGAAATGTGTCGACTCGTCTGTCGTCTGCTCCGACAAGCGAACGCTTCAACTTCCGACTCCCTCTCCCATGTATTTAATTACTTTTCTCACTCACAGTTTCGACATTCCTCAACATTATTTTTTTCCCGATTAGGGATCAACACGGTGCTTTTCAATTTTAGCCCAGTGGCCCCAAATAAACAAAAAAATAGCACAAGTGAAAGAATTGTGGATTTTACCAAAATGGCTGTTATGTATCTGTGCGTTATTCAGTGATATTCAAGGTAATATTATAGATTCAGCCATTTTTTCTCAATAATAGGGGTACTCACTTAATTCGTAGTAAATGTACATGGAAATGGCAAAAAACATCTCCATAAGAATCAATGGTAAATAAACTACTGTGCAACATGTGAGACTGTGAAAATTCAAATTTATTTCCACGAACGTTACCGTTACCACGAATTAAGTAAGTACCCCTATTGTTTAAAAAGGAAATAATGTGTAGGACTCTGTCAATCTGTAATAAAAATGATTAGACCACGTTGTGGCTTAACTTCTCTTTACAGTATAATCATAAAACTGCAGGTTAAGCTAATGCACTTCTCCGCTGTTTGTTATGATGTTATTAATAGAATCAGATTCTGCATAAAAAACTGGGATATGGCAGTGAAAATCGTTTCTCTGTGCAAAGCCTTTAGCCTCATTTAAATATTCAGAAAATTGAGGAAGATGGCGCCCAAGCCATAAGAACATGCCGGGAAGAGTGACGCCTCCCGTCCCCAATTTCTGCACCTTTCAATACCATTTACGGCAAATCGATGCCCTGCACAAAGAATATAATAATAATAATAATAATCGTTATAGGGCGACCTCGATATGAGAACTTACGTCAAAGGTAGATAGATATACGCTAAAGAAACGGGTTTCAAAATCCTATTCTACTTTTTTTAACCTGCATCTGATGTAAATATCGCATACCAGTGGAGAAGTCCATTTCAAATTTTCAAAGGACAAAATTTCAAATATTCTGATGTTTTATTATCATATCGTGACTTCTATTCTTGAAACAAATACTTCTAAAAATCACCAATAATAATAACTGATCATTTAGGAATCTGGGTCCCCTCTATGGGGTCTGACTCCATTCTTCTAAAATTCGGGTTTTTACTCTATTTCATTAAATTATCTCGGAGGAATTGATATGTAAAAAAGGTCGCCGCCATAGGTCGCCACCAAAAACGTCGGCCTTTGCACAGGCATCCAAGTCATGACAAGTGGTGAGAGGAATAATACCGGTCTTATTTCCTATTTTCCCTCTAAAATTGGCCATTTATTCGTTCTGGGGACTATAATATGCGTATTGGCGCAGAGGTTTGACTTGTACTATAAGCGTAATGTGCTGAATATTCCGTTGCGGCTGATTGATATCACAAACACACAATTATGGTCACCCAGCATCTACCTTCAGGACGAGACAATTATTGAATTTCACGCCGTATTTACCCAATGCGGCGCCCTGCTTGCCGTTATTGTTACGGGTCGTCTAATCATTTTACTAGTGAGCCTGAATTTAACAACTATCATCGGAAAAAGCCAACGAGCTATCCATAATAAACGTGCTTTGTGTGCACAGTGTTTGTCTTACTAGATAAAAGAATGAGGGTTTTTCGATTTCTACTGAAATTTCCACGATTTTTTTTATATCTTTCAAATCAAATGAAATATAATAAGTATTAAGATAAAGATACACTTAATTATAATAAATAAAACCCAAAAGGTTGCGCTTGTTGATTATAAGAGTATCTAGCTATACATCTGTGAATTAAAAGAGTATATCTATCTAGAAGATCTTGGAGATCTTCTAGTTCTTCAAGGTACCACGAAGTCAACAAGAAAGAAGTCTCAAGAAGAGTATATCTATAGCTACCGCTAATAATACATCGAATTTGATTGAGCAGCAGTTAGGACCTGGGTTCCTTTCTTACTCTTATTTGCTGAACTAAAGCTGCATTACCTCCTGATTATAATGGACGCCGAACCACTTAGCCGTACCCATATAATCACGTAACAAGTGAAGTAAATTTTAGAATTATTCGATAGCGGAAGTCACCAGCAATAGCTGGCTTTTTAGGGTGGCATTGTTTCCCAAAGCCGACCCCTGGGTATAAGACCAGCATGAAAGCTTGGAAACGGGACAATACGCTCCTAGACTAGAAGCTGCCAAAGAGCTTATCGCCGCTTATTCTGTGTAGCTTAAAGCTTATCCCCATCTAACTATACCGCATGCAATCTCTAAACCTCTCTCACCGAAAGCCAAAACATTTAATTCCACGCACATGCCTGACTGACCTGTTGCTACTATCCGACTAAATGAAGATAAAGCTGCAAATGTAATTATATTTTACTATGGGTCCCAACAACCATCTCCTCCAAAATTATGTTCATGGGTGTGTGGAAGACTTGCGGCCTATTCCTTGACAGTAAGGGGACGACGAACTAATTTTGGGGGAGGTCGTCGACATTGAGAGGGATTGTATACATGACATGCTATTAAGTATAATAAATCACCATAATTATGAGTACGTCTTAATTTCGATCGAATATGGGTTGCAACTATCATCACGAATGATCCACCATAAGGCAAACAGTGAAGAGATCTTCTGGTTTGATAGATAACGTTCGTGTCCTACGAGTCAAATTACTATTAAAAATGCAATCGAAGAAACATTGTAGCGTATAATACAGGTCATTATAGTAGTATTTTGACTAACACAATTCGTACATTGTAATGCTTTATGGGCACTATGGTGTATCAGACCCCCGCCCTTTTTTCGGAAATAAAAATAATAATAGTATTTTGGTAGATAAACTACGAAACTTTCCTCTGAGTACGAAATTGAATAAAAAATATCCATACGAGTAGCAAATACGTTAATATACGTAATAGAATTTGGAAACTATAGGTATAATGGAGAATTATTCAATACCCATCACGACATGAATCGACATAAAAGCCGGACTATGTGATTGATGTGCGAATACTGCGAACGTATACGTTCGTGTCAAAGGTGAAGTGTTGCGAACTTTCTTATTGGCTGTAGGAAGAGCAGTTTGACTTTACTTCGGGCATCCTTTGGAAATCTCAAGTTATCTGTTCAGTTTGCACGAAACCCAAACACGGCAAATACCACACTTTACTCTAAGAGCCACAAGCTGAGTGCTTTCTCAAGTTCTCTAGTCGAATCCCGAGTGGTGTTTAAACTAAAAACTTCGTTATCTAAAACTTCACGACGAATCTGGCCCATATGTCTGTCGACCCCAACAGTTAACTTTCCTAAACAGTTCAGTGAGTCTAAACGGTACCTACATTCAATTTTACGCGATCAGCACTTGGGCAGAGCAGCTGTTTATTTTTATTCCTTAAGAAGACTATGTAAATCTCTTAAATTTTCCTAAGTGGTACATCTAGAATGAACCTTAAGTCCACTGGTTTGAGTTTAAATTAACTTCAGTGGAAAAGTAGGTAGGTGCAACTTTAAAAAGCTAGAATAGGATAGTGAAAACAGTTTGCCGGTGCAAGGCCTCCATGGCTCCATTTGCGGCATTTTCTGTTCAAAGTTGCCGCGGAAATTGAGACATCCATCACGAATTTCTCAAGTTAATATGGTGTGCAAAATGAAGTATGTGACAACTTAAATTGGAAAATACGGGGCCTTGCACTGAAAAATGGTGAGTACTTCCATACATGCAGCAGTTTTTAATACCGAATTCGACCATGTATAATAATAATAAAAATCTTATTCACCAAGAAAAATTAAATTTTAAAGAATGCAAATTTACATCCAAATGCCATTTAAATCGAATAAATCATTTTGGTGCCTTATCCCGGGATTAGAGCGTCTACCCGCACGTATACCTACCTAATCGTGTACAAAACCAATTTTGTTGTAACTTTTTCCAAGTGGTTCCCTGTTTAAAATATGTTTTTTTCCAATGTTTGCAGCCATTCGAAATGCGTAAGATTTTCCCAAAAAGGAAAACGCAACCTATTTTGCAGATTTTGCTATGTATTAAAAATGGTTTGATAAAGTTAGTAGCATAACTTCCTTTTGCAGCATAATCATTAAACTGCAGGTTAAGCAAACCAAAAAAGACATTTAAAAATACGATCGTTGAATCTAATTATACTCCAGATATTTTATTAAAATATGACAATTTTAATATATCAGATGAAGCTGAGCCAGAGGGTCTCTTCGCGCAGAAAAAAACATCTTCGAATATTAGGGCTTCACACTGTAGCGGGAAATCAAGTGAATCTTTGGAAGGTTTGATCTGGTCGACTGTCTCTTAATCCGTTGATTGTGGTATTTACCTACCTACCCATAATTGCGGTGTTTATACCCATACTTTACTATTTTAAATTGAATGGCAAATGTACCTAATGCCACTTGAACTGGTGCTTTCACTCTTATTAACTTAAATACTAATTTTTTTTGAAAAAATTCCGAAAATCACGGAAATTCAGTTGAATTTCCGCTACCGTGAGAGCCCCTATTGTTGAAATTCAGGTAACTCACAAACGAAGGCAAGTTGCACGTAGCAAGGTAACGTAACAATAAAACTCCATTCCCGCAGGAGTGTAACTTTCTACGAAGTAGGTACTAACGACATTTACTGAGAGACGACCCAAGTGAACCTAGTGTGGTTACGTGGTTGAATAATTATCGTGAACAAAGGATGGGGTTGGTTGGTTGGTAAGGTGGTCTGTTGACCGTGTCGTCACTCGTCAGCACAGTGCTCACTGGTCACTGTTTATTGACAATGCCCACATCATCAGCAGTCAAGGACACACTTTCCCTACCACCACCGTGCCATGGAGAACGGGGTCCTTGCGTGGATACAACTTTTTTATGTATTCCAGAAGTCAGGTCAAATGTCTCCGTGCACATAAAACTTATTTCATATGGCTAATACAGCGTTACTCAGTTAATTGGTGGAGATTCCCTTCGAAATCAAAAATAGCAATCATAAGGGCCAATGGTAAGTAAACTAGTGTGCAACGGTCAACGTCGAAGTATTTGTATAGCTCCCCGGAAGAACGTAACGGACTTCATTCCAGAAATGAGGTAAGCAGGAGCGGCCTGGCATAATTTTTGTTAGGGGGCGGACGGTAAACGTGGGCCTATTTCTCGCTTTTTTAGATTTTTGCAAAATAGGCACATTTTGGAAGTTTCGAATCCGTCGACGAAAAGCCGCTGTAGATAGGGAAGATAGTGGTGATTCGGTGGTTCTCCCTGAGAATTTGTTTGAAAAAAAAAATGCACAATAAACGCATTTGAAGCGTCTTTTGAAAGGTAATTTGTCGGCGTAAAACCACTTAATTTGCTTCGTATTCTAAGTTCATAATGAGTGATGGGATTAGCGTGCATTTGGTGTAGTTGAGTCAAGATTGAGTCAACCCGGTCCCGAAGATCTAACTTAGAATAAGTCTAATATAATAATTATTTTATTAAGTGTGGACCTTAAACTTTTCACCAATAACATTGTTTTTTTTATTTTATTTTTTTATATGTCTATTTAATTTATTTTGTGACGGCGTTGTGGACCAGGCCACCCCCCGAAAAGTACGGAATATAATAAAATATAGATTAAATTAAATTTCAAAAATAGTATATGGGGCAAATTTTCATTTGCCTGCAATTTCATGATTAGGCACGTTTTTAGCATGAAAGTTTTGAGCATAATCAATATTTGTACTTCATGGAAGAAGGGCATATTAGTGACTCCTTATCTAATATTATAGTGCATTTACGTGAGTTTTATACGGATGTACACGCGGCTAAAGACCAGAAAAGAAATGGGGCCTAAGCATGTGCCTAGAGCATTGAGCAGGTAATATCCCGAAAAGGGCTGCAGGTATATTGGCTTGAGCCCAACTGGGATACTGGGAATCGGTTGACCTAGAGGGAGACCTCCAATACCGGCATAATATAGTTTTAATAGCACGTCAAATGGAACCAAGTCAAAAGCTTTCTGGACGTCACAAAATATAGTCTTAACTTTCTTGTTTTTATATAAATAATTTTGAAGTTGGAGCTCTTTGCTTTGATGGAAGACGTTTCTTTCCACTACCCTATCAGTATATTATGTTGCAACCCCCTACATGTAATTTTGGCTAAATTGGACTCTGAGAAGGGTAGTAGATAGATGTTTGTAGGGGAATAGGGATGAAACGGGGCCAACAGGAAGGAAGGCAGGGTGTAGGGGAAGATAGGTGGGTGGGGTAGGGGGTGGGGGTAGGGGTATCTCACCCCTTGTTCTCCACCCATTAATTATTATCTCCGGCCCGCAGTCCTTCACGAGCTTATGTTAATTAGATATCTAAACTCCCGACAGCTGCTATACCCTCTGCGCCAGAAGCTCCATATATCCTACAGAGGCCAGATCACCGATAACTCGTCTTATGACCGGCCATCTGTTCCATCTATGCTGGCTCAAATAGCTGTAAACCTCTAGTTATAATGTTAATTGGGGTAGTCATGGCCTATAGGGGCTTCTACTTCTTATTCTGGGTATATTATTCCAATGGGTGGCTGACTTATACATTGTTATACAACATTGTGACTTGAGCGAGATAAAACGAGACCTAGTAGATGATTTAAGGCAGGATCGTGGGTAAATACCTATATACAATAGTCATTCATGCAGCCTCAATTACGAGGAAGACAACAAATAATATACGATTAATCGGGAGTGTAAATTGATCCCAATAGAAAAAAAATCGGAAGAAGGAACGAGCAATAAGGCTCAAACCAAAATTAATTAGTTTTTAATCACGCTTTCCTGCCAATCAGCCCGTCAGCCTTGAGCCAAATTACGGCATTTACCGAATCCAATCAGTATCCTTAAATGCCTCCACCTACAGTGACATTCCCGCTGAAAACCCGGAATAGGCGCTAGAATCTGGCGGTCTTGTCGATCGACGGCATGACATTTCGGGAACTGGAAACATTCCTGTTTGAGTGTACATGCACTCAATTACGCGTTTTTGAATGTTTCAGTAGAGCGTAGGTACATCAAAGTGATAAAAACAACTATATCATAGGTGATATGTATTGAGACCTTAGTATGTAATGTGGCAGGCTGGGGCGTAATATATTGTAAGCAGTTGTTCATTTTTTATTGAATGTAACAAGTTCCTGGAAGTGTAAGTAGTTTGTAAACTATCACAACATGTGTTCTCAAAGAAAGTCCCTTAGGATTCTTAGGAAACTTAACAAAGTTGAATGACGTCATTCGTTTCAAGAACCGTGAATTGGTTGAACTCGAAAGGCATTTGGGAAGTCGGCCTCGACATGCCGGGACATGTTCACGTGAGCATAGTTCGATACTACTCAAAAGATAAGACATTTTAGAAATGCTGCCAGAATTCATCAAGTTCTTCTAGGTTCACCGAGGAATTGCTCGCCGACAATGCAGAGGCATTCCTGCGGCCGCAACCCTCGATCAAACCCTTTATCACTTCAAATTCCTTCTTTGGCCCTTTTTTCTCTCACTTTTTTCTAGACTATTTTCAAGTCTGCCATAGGACACACCAGAAGGTAAGTAAGAAAGAGATACTCCCTACATTACGTAATTTTTTGGATTAAAATTTTCCAGTCTATCGTATTATTAAAAATATGCGTAAGTAACACATTGAAGGGTTTCTTCGGAAAGACTAAACATTTAAATTTGAAAAAATTCTAAATTTTATGAAAAAGCAGGAACAGGTTGATGTTGTACGATACGATACGTACGTATTGTACAATAATAGGTAGCATCATCAGATCAGACTAAGGCCTTTACTTCTTTTAGGTCATAGTCTCCATAGCCAAACAAGACGTCTTGTTTGGCTATGATAGTCTCTTTCAGGAGAGGGAACTGCCAGTGCCACGTAAGTACGTAAGTCGTATCCCGTAGGTGCCTATCTTAATCGCAAACTGAATGAAATTATGTGTAAAAATTGTAGGTACCTATTGACTATGCAGAAAATATGAGTAAAAAAATAGTAACCATTGACTATGCAGAAAATATTAGTAAAAACTCGTAGGTAACTACGATTATTTACGAGAAGAATACAAAATTAAAGTAAAAGAAATTGGGAAACCTCAATAAATTAAATGGCGAAATTAAATCAAGAAAGTAATCAGTTAAAAGAATAAGACGGAACGCAGGAGTGTAGCGCTCGGCAGTCGGCTTTAATTTGGAACGAGGGCGTCTAATTGAGGGAGGAGAATCCAAGGTTCCAATAAAAAAGAACGACCTGCCATTGAAACGGTTGCCATTGCCGTTGCCAGAGCCCATGGACCGACGCCATCCCCTTCCCATCCCTCAACGACAACTGTCACCCATTCAATTTTAATCAAACATGTAGAAATTCAGGCTAAGTAGAAGTTTGGGACCTTACGGAAAATTGACCCACCTGAGTGGAGTAAGTAAACAGACACTCAGCGCTAAGCTTTAGTGCTGTGCTAGTTACTGCATTGATAACATCGCTATGCGAAGCCGTCTCGCATTCCGTATTAGTATTCCATTCATAAGAATTCCATACACGAATCAATAGGATATTGGTGTCTTGTTTGGTGAGCTCTCGAAAAACACAAGAAGGTGTGTTGACCCCTAATTATTCGGCATTCATGTATACCCGATTATTTTGAAATTATAAGTACCTACATACCTACATTCCTGATTTTTTTAGTAATTGAATGATAAGTTTTAGTTCAAAAAGGAAGCTTCTATCCTTACTTTCTTCCCAAATAATCGTGTTATTCGTTTTTAAAATAATTTCCTGGTGTAAGTATAATAAAATAGGCGCTACCCAATTGTATCCGTATAAACCCAGTAAGACCAATTTAAAAAAAAAAACATTTTTTGGACTCTACAGACTTTGATGATCTATTTTTGGATGTAGAATCCAAGTACTTTCAATGAACCACGCAAAATTGAATGTAAAAATGAATAACCTACCTAGTTATCCGTCGAAAAGATGATTATGTACTTCAACAATGACTAGCTTCAAAGATACTGCGTTGCATAATCACATTTCGGAAGGTGTACGTACTTTTTTGGACATCTGAATAATTTTTTACGAAAATAAAAATAAACTTCTCCACTGGTATTAGTTATTTACAGAATTATATTCAGCATAATTTTTATTTTTTATGTAGAATTTGATTCTTTTAATAACTCATACCAGTTTAGGTCCATTCGCAGTATTTTAAAAGTTGTCTGAATCAGGCTGGTTGTAGTTTATAGGTGGCAACTACGAACAAAAAATACGCTGAATTGCCCTGCATAGTAATACGATTTTAAACTCACAAATCGTACTTTTTCCTGAATCGAATTATTCTGTTCACAACTCAACCCATTGAATTCCGGAATTATTTGGTTTTTGTTATAACTACGCTATTTATCGAGTAGCCAGCATGTATTTTAAAATATTTGATGAAATTGTAATAAGAATAAGGTCCCCCATTACCTTGGAATCTCAAAAAAAGAAAACCCTGACCTGACCCTCATACACATCATATGAAGAGGCCGAAGTGAGGGTGTGATCTGTGAGCGAGATAACGTGACCATTTGGCAAGAATTCAATGAGTTAAATCCTGCTGGCTCTAAGAATCCTCTAACGTTATGTGAACTAGAATTTGGAATTTAGCCAGGTATGAATGAAGGGTTTACAACGTCCCAAAATTCGCCTCCGATGTAGCGGCGGATCTCTACCCCTATATCAAAGTAAAGTGCCTTAGGAAAAGCATTTGCACTAGAAATTTTGAAGTATTTTTTTAATAATTAAAATTTATTTTCTTATTGACAACATATTTTTTTACAAGGATAATAAGAAAGACCGTACAAGTACAATATATTTTACTTCACGCGCACAATGTATATCTTCTCTCTATTCCCCCTCTCTCTCTCTTTCATACACAAATAAATATGTATGGGGAAGCAAAGTGTCCCACCGGGCGTTCGAAAATAAGTACCCATTTTCCCCCAATATAAGAGGGATAAAGAGGGGGAAGAGATGTAAGATAATATCTCCGTACGGTCGCTCTTATAGCAGCCAGACTATAGACGTTTTTACTTCGATAAAGATGAAGATCGACATATACTTTGGTCAAATAATATATGTGCTTCATCAATATAATTCCAACTCAATTAAGAGTAAATAGCCCAGAAATTCAACATGAGGTATAATATTGCAACAAAACATCAGCAGCTATAAAAAAAGCCGCGGGTGGTAGGGTTTCGTTCACATTTTTTTAAATCAAATGAAACAACCGTTTTTCATCATCTTGTAAGGGTGTTTGTCATTCCCGTTTTTCTTCTTTAGCGAAATAAAAACTAAAGGGACATAAAATGAAAATGCCCGAAACAAGACAGATGATGCAAATTACGAGCCTCATCGTCTTCACCGCCCGCCTCACCCTATCCATTGGCGTACGACAACATAGAAAATCCCCCACCTGGCCCACGACACAATCAGTAACGGCTGGTTTTCTAGAGTATGCTGAAAGTCACGCGTCCAGTGTAAACTACCATAAGACCATTTATGCGAATATGCTCATAGACTGAACCATGAACCATGTCACAGGACCTGGCTCAGCCAATGAGCATATGTGAGTAGGTATCATTCTTTCATTATGACATTCTTCCGCATCCTTACATATTCTTATACTTAACTATAAGATAAGATACAAAGATAAGAATGGTATATTCCCAAAAATAATAGTTTTCCATACATATGTCATATTAGGTGAGCATTCCATTGGTCATTTTTGCATCAATTTACATTGACGTCATTTTTAACTCGGATAAACATGATGAACCATAGAGTAATCAAACACTTCGTCAATTTAAATCGAGGAAAAATGACCAAAGGAATATCCACTTTAGTCATTAATACTTATTATTTCAAAAACGTTCAGCGCCTGAAAAATCGGAAGCCAGAAGAAAGAATTTCCCATCTTTCAAGATGACTGTAGTAAAGGTAGTTTGAAGTTGGAAGAAATTGTAACTCGCTTCCTTCCCGAAACATCTTCCAACGGCACGAGAGCAGACAAAGAACAAAGTAATACAAAAGACCGGGGGGTGTTTAATAAAAGTGATGGAATATGTTATCAACATCGTGGAAACTGAATTTCTCACCGAAATGAAAGTAGGTCACAATATGGTTCAAGTAAAACAAAACTCAAAATCCTGAACTCATTGTGGATAAAAAGCCATCTGCCGTTGCGGAAAGTTGCAATGAATGATATTACGAGAATTACCTATAATTACTTAACCTTTGTTTTCAGTACAGCTCCAAAATGAGCCGACAGTATTTGAATATCTCTGGCTAGCTTGCAATAATAGTTATCTACTAACACTAATAACACGTGGGTATTAATAATTTTTCGAAATTCCCACATAGGGTCCGTGATACCTAAGATTAGTTTTTTATGTTCATTTTTTTTAGAAAAAGGTATACTTATCCAGACAAAACTGAGGCTAGATCAACAAAAAACTGGGTTGAATTCATGTTATCGTTACCCGTTTGTTGGTTGGACCTCGAAAAGGTAAAGTTTGAGAAGCTTCTCGATCCATTTAATAATTCACAATGATCTTCGAGTGAGGTAAATTACAATCCAACTCTCGCACCGTTCCACTTTGCCCCAATGCATTATTTAATTTATATTACGACAGAGCGCCACACTCTCGCTGCCATGCTTTTTCCGTGATTTTAATTCAAATTGAACTTTAATCGATAGACACGATTAGTATAGGTAGGTATATCCAGACATTTTACGATAATATTTTCACAGTAAAAATAGAAAAGACAATCTATATGTTTTTCAATTAATTGATAGGGGAAATGGCCCTCAGTACAAGACTTCCCATTCAATTTTTAATCGATCGAATAAAAATGAAAGTTTTTTACCTATACCCACGTGGTTATGCAATTTCCTAGTAGGTGGACAGTTTTTAATTGAATATTCGACTGAAAGAGAGTGTGGAGTGAGGGCTAGTCTATTAATGTTCATAACTTGTAAGAAGCCGCCGAAAAAAAAACCAAAAAGTTAACGCAGGGAGTTAGTGTAGTTAACCCGCCATATTATATTTCCCTGTTAAATCCAATGATTTATTGTTTTGAAAATTTTGAATAGGATTATATTGAACTTATTTTAAAGTTTGTTTAAGACATTATATGTACCTACTTATTTTTCGAATATGCTATTGGTTTCAAACCGTGATCCTATCCTACGAGCAAGGTTGCACAAAGCCTGATAAATAGTAAACCAAAACCTCATTTTGCTCCCATTAGGCCTGTTCTATTCAATTGATTCGAGTTAGCTCTTAATATTAATTCCCATTAGAAGTAAGTTCAACTCGGCTTGGATCCATCCTAGAGAAAAAAGCCTATTGCTACAGAGAGCCCGTCACGTGTCATCGGAAGTTATCACTTACAATACACCCTACTCCCTACGTCTTTTCTTCCTTTTATTAGAGATAATTCAATTCCTCTTTCCCCTTCATCATTCACTTTGCTTCTTCAACACAACCATCTTGGCCTTACTGACACTTCCACTCTCTTTCAATCAGGTTAACTCACTAAGAGTCAGAAAAATTCGATTATTTAATACTCCTCATAAAGATGTTCCATAAAACCCCTATACTAAAAAGTTACCGTGCTAAAAATATTATTTTGTAGCAACCTGCGAAGTGGCTGAGAAATTATAGGTACCACCAGAAATGATATTTGTGGACATTTAGCTATGAAACAAACCTCTCTTGCCATACTGTTTTCAACGTGACAATTCGTGACCAACACAAGTCCCTGGGCTGCAGAAAATGCAGGTAATATAGATGAATACCTAATTATTACCTTATACATTGCATATTGCAGTGTTTTTTTATTGCAAAGAGTCAAACACAATTTGGGGTTTCGCAATAAGAATACTTAAGGGAATTCATAATACGACCTAATGAGAATGAGATAGTGGGAAGTTTGAACTATACCGCGTTGCGCTGCCGTATTATGAAGCCCCCTGTATTTTACACAATAATGAATCTTAAGTCGGGTGGAACTTCCCGTGTTTTATTTTCACACTAATTACGACGTATAAGAAATCTCCTTTCTATTAAAAACAAAATTTCTTGTATGTTTTGTAAAAAACTACATGAAATTTAAATTTGATTCTGTACCTACGACATGAGTCTGAGGTTTGTTTGTGAAGCCCGACCATAAAGCCACCAACTTTGAACAAGTAGTGTACCTTTGAAGAGTTGAGGCTCCGACAACTAAGACATTTAATTTCAAGTTTCTAAAGTAAAAGGCAATTTTGGAACGGAAACAGCTGCCAATCCAAATTATGAATTTCGCCTAAAGCATAATGAAAAGAGAGCTTACCCCATTTTACGTCAATTTATTTTATGTATGGCACTAGAGAATTCGCGGAATAAAAAACATGCGTGGGATGGTGTAGCCGGTTAGCTAAAGAAGTGTTGGTAGACATTGGTACACTGGATTATAAAAAGTGAAATCAGCTAAAGCCTGCTACAGTAC
>Ga0194135_10001147_pt1 | contig 15565 bp, 5 predicted proteins | sample LitLau_LLRF_2013_FD_134024 | JGI IMG/M metagenome (GOLD analysis project Ga0194135, IMG submission 134024) | Freshwater sediment microbial communities in response to fracking from North America - Little Laurel Run_MetaG_LLRF_2013 (version 2) | ecosystem: Environmental > Aquatic > Freshwater >...
AAAAGATAATCCATTCACATGCAAGTAGTACGCGACACCTGCGAGGGGATTATTTTAGAAGGGTGTTTTAGGGCCATTTTGGGGATTAAAAATGCGCCAGTAATTCTGACTTTGATAATATTTCAATAGCATAAACACATTTCGTGCCTCTTAGCCACTTTCACTTACTATATAGGTGTCACAGTCACTACTGAGGCACGTTATAACTTTTATTCCTGAGTCAAGTGGCAATAAACTACAATATAGAGCATATTAATTTTTGAACCAACTCATTATATCCAGCATTCTAACATGCTCTCAGTCAAGTCGTTTTTTATTATTCATTTTCCACTCTAAAACTTTAGCTGTATGGATTCCATTTCCTTTCAATTTTTAACTCAGTTGCACTGAAATCTTTGATCCGGAAGAAGAATTTATGATGAACCTGACGACGAATGCTTCATGGAAGGTTTTGAGGTTCGAATGTCCGACTTTCGACTGTCGTTGAGAGCGGAGACACGAATAGTCATAAAACCTTCTGTGTCCGTCCAAAAAGTCACGACTGACGAGGATTACATTCTTCTTAGATAAGATCACAAAAATTATGACACTGACACCCACTTATCACCAGATTAGATAAGCCCGAAAGATCGAATTTTTGTTATTGTAATGTTAATTTTCTGCTCAGCTACCCTTGTATTTGCTCTTGAATTGATGGCTTAGAGTCATGATAACAATTTAAACTTACTAATCAACACACAATTGGTGACTAGTACAAATTACTACAACATTTAAATCAATCTTAAAGATAACCAAGCTCTATAGCCTCTATTATTCCTCGCCTGGATGCAATGTTGTGAAGAATAATTTTGCGGTGCAGTTCTATCCATCCCCAGTTCTCCAGTGACATTAAATGCAAACTCCCAGGTACTTACTGTAGGTACATAGAAATATATATTATAAGGTAACACAGGCAGGTATTGAATGGGTTGCATGTAATATGTAATACAGAGAGCTTCTTCAATCATCTATCTGCATTCATCTCTTTTAGTGAGTACAAAAGTGTGCCCGAGGGAATTGTGAAAGATTCTACTCTACTACAATGCTAAACCCTTCAACTAAAAGAGTAAGCTAAAGTTCAGCTCATAATATACTTCGATCCACCATCTCTTGTTACGAAATGTTACATAATTAGACACTCTCTACAGACTATATATGATTCCGTGAACTTTACTACTACACTGCCTGCACCTGCTTCCTTACTTCATTACATTTACATTATTTGATAAGGCTTTTAATTTAATTACAACAAATTCTAAGCCAAAGGTCCCAAGATGAAAGCCTTGATTGCCGATTGGTGAGACGGGTGAAATGCATAAAGAAAAAACCTGGTCAGAGTCCTCACAAGTCTCAAGTTCATGGGAAAGTCTGAGAGTGCCCCAAGAAGGGGATTTAATACTCCCGCCATTTCGCGGGATAACTTTACTCTCACGAGCCGACGAGCACACCACACGACCACACAAGTCCACATGGCTCACTGAAACAACAAACACAACAATGGTAAGTCTCCTTCTCAAATAAATATTTCTTTCAGTGAATTACGTTTGGAAACTTTGGTTATTCACTTTATAATACTGTTCTTGAAATTGTCTTATTAGGCTACTCGAAAGTTTGTTAAGACTGACCACGAAGCCTCCATGGCTGACGAACAGGAGGAGGAGAAACCTGGAACTTCCGTCGGTACCACTGCCAGCACTCGGAAACTACCTCCAAAGATTCTTGATCGAAAGCTCATCGATCGGAAACGGCAGCTGAGGTATCGAGCTGAAAGAAAGAAGGTAAGCTGGCGAAATTTGTTACGAACTGAGGTATAATAATATGATGTATGATGACCTTGTGATAGAGGTCGAACTAGAAGCACAGGAATGAGAATGACTACTAATTGCCTCTAGTTTTTTCGCGTTTTAATTTTATACGATTTATATATTATTTAAACGTATTTTTCACACAGGAGAAAAAACTCGAGCGGAAGAGAAGAAAAGAGGAAGCTGAGGCTCTTGGAGAAAATGCGCCACCAAAACAGGTCCCGCATACTCTGGAAACGCTTCGAGAAAAAGATGACACTATGGTAGGAACCGATGACACATACGAAGACTTTGAAATCCAAACTGACGAATTTGCTCCGTATTTCCGGAAAGATTATGTTCCCAAGATAATCATTACTTCGTCTCACAATCCAACTTTGGTATTCATAGCTTAGCTTATCTTTAAAGGTCTTATGAATTCGAATTTATAATCGTATTTTATGTGGTGAACAGAAAACACGATTGTTCTTGAAAGAGCTGGAAAGAGTAGTTCCTAATTCGGAGGTTTTTCTAAGGAGAAACTCGACGATTAAAAAGATGGTGGAACAAGCTGTAGGAAAAGGATACACAGATATCATGGTAATTAATGAAGATCAAAAGGAACCTAGTAAGTACAGTACGATAACAAAGACTCCAACAAATATCGGTGAATCCAGTATTTGTTATTTTACGATATCTTTTTTTTATAGCAAGTCTTCTTGTAAGCCATCTTCCTGAGGGACCTACGTGTTTTTTTAAACTGACCAACGTCAAGTTAACAAAGCACATTAAAGTGAGCAAGATAATTAGTACATTTAAACAATTATCGGTCCTGTCATTTAATATTTTTATTAACAAACTACTTTAGAGAGATTGGCGAGAAATTACAAGCCATCGACCTGAGATCCTGACAACCAACTTTCGGACACGAATTGGTGTTGTGATCGCTAGAATGTTCGGAGCTCTCTTCCATCAGGAGCCGGAGTTCAAAGGACGACGAGTTGTGACTTTCCATAACCAACGTGATTACATTTTCGTTCGTCACCACCGGTAAGCTATATTGATAATATAATAAACCTCCAATTCCTTGGCAAAAAATAGATCTAATTTATATGAGCATATGAATTGAAACTATTGCATCCTTTTTTATTGCAGGTATGAATTCAAAAAAGAGGGTGAGAAAGCCGCACTTCGTGAACTCGGGCCTAGGTTTACACTAAAACTTAGATCCATTCAAAAGGGTACTTTTGATTCGAAAACTGGAGAATACGAATGGATCATAACTAATAAGCGTCACCAATTGGAAAAAAGCCGTCGTAGATTTTATTTGTAGTGTATTATTCTCAATAAATTTTATATGTTATCGCTACAACGCTACCCTTTGTAGAAGATATTAATAAATTACTATATCGTAAAGGTCTTGGTAAACTTCAAATTCAGTACGTATTGTTAACAAAGGACGAAACCCTTCCCAGTATCACAATGATATTAACTATGTTAGCACTTGTATAAGTTCTATACATATTGTACAGTTCATGCATATTAGCATTTTAAGTTTTCATACCAGCATCGCCTCATCTCCAAGAAGTTGTACGATAATTACATAAGATTGTTACGCATGATGAAGTCCATGAACACCATATTATGAAACTGGTGAACACTTGTCCAAACATAAAGATAGGAGTTTCTTGGTAGTAGGTGAAGTATCATCTCAAATTACATAGAAATAAAGTTAATTACCCTGTATGTATTTCATGGAAATCGTATCCCACTCCCAACCAACAGATCCGGCTAAGGCAAAAGTGTGAAGAGGGAGTTCAAGCGAAGAAATATTTGGGACTTTTGGAAGTGATACTGCTGCTTGTAACCAAAATTACCAAGCATATATCGAGGAACCGTAACGAGCCGGATAAACACAAAACATGCTTGCGTGGTACCTATTCCCATTTCTTTCTAATTAACGCACGACGAAGTTAAAAGGAAGTGACAAAAGTTGTTCACTGCATCCAAGAAGTGGTAAATTGAGAGTAGTTGGTGCATGGGAAAAGATTAAATGAATGACTTGCTCAAAGGTGGTTCTTTCATATCCGTTTGTAATTGTGAATGCTTATGAAATATGTGCTAGCTTGCGTCAATAAATCAAACTCCAAAGATTATAGAAATCGTCAGAAAAATAGATATTCCTTTTCCATTCATTGAATATTACGCAATGGTCGAAGAATTTGGATGAGACACACGAGGGTGGCAGTGGCATGAATCCTTGTTAATAACGCGTGATAAATTGGAGTGGAAAGAAGCAAATACCGATGTCAACCTTCTCTGCACATAATTTCACGTGGCTGTGTAGTAGTTAATACATTTAATGGAGTTTGGATTAGATTGTGTACAAATATGCCATGTATTAAGTTCGCTCGAAAAATCGGCTTTTACAATTCATCTAATTTGTAAAATATCTAGTGTGCGTGGAGAACGATGTCGTGTGAATATAAAGGGAGTCTTGTTCTAAAAGTCGGAATTCGGTTCGGATAGATAAAATTGATGGTAAGACGCTTGCGGTTGGTGCCGGTGGTTGTGGAAGACACAACTTTCAGGAAGCACACGGCGCCTGCCTTCCCACTACTTTGCATACTTTCGCCTTCGGTTTTGCTATTCTCAGGCTTATCAAAAGATTACCCAGGGATTAAGACCTTAAGTGGAAAAGAGCCTTGACTACTGTCAAGAGAGGCGTATTAAGAAGAGCTAGGGTTCTCATGACAGATTCGTAAATTGCGATCTAAATCTGAGCATTTGTGTGGTGAAAGGTCGAGTGAAAGTGTCCAAGCCTTCCAAATATGTGGAGCCATATGCCAGTCACAAGCCCAAGTCTCATAAGTCTGCTCCTTGTTAAGGCAGAACTATGTAGACGCAACTATATATATGTTTATCGTATGCTCTTTGTTTAACACTAAAATAGCCACGAACTGATGTTGTGTGAGCTATTTACAGCATATAATGCTGCATTCTTTATGAATGAGCTTAATGTATATGAAAGATATTTTTGGGAAAAGCAGATGACTTCTAACAGGACGCACAATTAAGGTTATCCATCCTCCTTCCTTCCCACACTGAATCTCCTCATGGAGTCTATGAATTGCATTTTTAAATGATTTACTCATCTTCATTCATCCACTTACTCTCATCCATTTATCATCTCATAGCGTATTTCGCTGGCCCGTATCGCGGAACTGATTTCACTGATACTAACTATGAGTGGCAGAGTGGCTGTCCCATTATATTATTTATTATTATTGAGTTTATTTAATCAGAATTTTCATAAAATCACCCAGGATGTGAAGAATATCACTCAAGGGAAAGAATAAGCGTGTGTGGTTGAAATCTGATGCTTATAGGTTGTTATTATGTCTGTCTCATTTATACCCTCACAATCCATATACTTTGACATTGATTTGACAGATATGTCTAGGGTTTAGGAATTTGGGATATTTATCGATTCACGAACAAGTGAGTTCTCAGATAATGCATTTAGTATTTACTACCTACCATTGATGGATTTATGGCTGAAACGTATAATACAAGTTACAGTTTATAATACACGAGTATATGATACACACCAAGTAAGAAAGAGATCCAGTGTCTCAAAATATCGGTGACTTGCATAGTTGTAACCGTGTAAGAAGATCTGTAAGTGAATTTCGCGTAGAAAATTTATTCGGCTTTAAAAATTCCAATCCTACGCTTTAACATGTTCGTAAATGTGGTGACAGGTCTGCTCTGAGCTGCGTCAGTTTGTATAGTTAGGAAGAAAGTATATATAGACGGGCCATTGGGTAACCTGGATGAATCTGTAATTCTTTCATTTACACCGCAACGATCATTGTCATATTATACGGAAATGAGATTAAACGATGTGTGTGGAGACGTTTTTGAATGATGAATTGTTGTATTAACAGTGTCGCCAAATGAGACGGGAGAAGTAGGCGATCTGGCAAAGCATTTCATGAAAGTTTTGCTCATTATGAACGCGGATACGAGATACAATTTATCTTATTATCTTTTGTCGAATTCTGGGATATCTAGGAACAGTTATAAGAGAACCGTCTGCTTGTATAACTGGTTAAAAGAGATTGTTAAATAACTACAGTGAAACTTTATTATTGCGCAAAACACTACTTAAACACTGAGTTTTTTTCTTCGACATTTTTACAACTGTTTTATTGCATTATTAACAGCAGATAAGCTAAAATTAGAAATAGGTCAGTCATTTTTACACACACGCACGCACATCATTCAACCGTATACATGTAAGTTCATTTTCGTTTATGCGTAATAGATTTGAAGCAGCAAAAGTTAGAAATTGTGTGTGTACGAATGTACGAAAGTTTATGGACTCGTTGTTAGTACACTAGAATATTTGAAGTGATAAGAGCAGTAAGCCTTTTGAAGTTTCGTTAGCAGGAATATTGAAAACTAAATTTATGACAGACACAGTTGCTCATAGGATTTCAAAATGCGTGAAGATCAAAGTGCGTATACTATATAACCTGTCAAATTACCGATTACATAAGGAAAACACTTCAAACACTATTTTTACTCGCGTCGGAAAGAGTGCGTATAGTTCAAATACGACAGTATGCTCGAATTTTGCTCTCGTTTTAGCTTTAAAAAAGTGTTATTTTGTCTCGGGTGCTCGTGAACCTCAAAATGTATAATTAGGGCTTATAAATGGCTTAGGGCATTTGTTGTAACACATTATTTAATACGCTAAATGAGAGTAATTCTCAAATCGCCCTAAAAATGATTTCTTCATAGACAACCAGCACAATCCTTAACATTTTATAAATCAGTAATCAGTGCATCCTTATACTATGCTTTTAGCATTGGACTTTCATGACTAGTACTTACACTTAGCAATAAACAACTTAAGTTCAATGAGTCATGTCTAATTTTTCGTTAGAAATATTGCTCTTAAATTCGGTAATGTTAAGGTTAAAGAAAACTCCGTTTAAGAGTCTGCAACATTGTGCAACATGTGTTTATCAGTTTAAGCACGTTTAACAAGGTTAGATTTCCTGATGGACGCGTAATAGTTGTTTTTATAAACTTTCAAAACAACAACTATAGAAGTTTTGCACCAGGCAAATATTTTCATAAGAGACCTTAAAGGAATTCATTCTTGGTGAGTAAGAATTCGGAATGAGTCAGCCGAGTCTTCTGTGCTATTCAAAGAGAGTTTGTTGACCATAATATTTGCAATATCGGTTCAAAACTAATGAAAGGTAAATCAAAAGTAGTTAATAACTATACAGAAATACGAGATAAGAAGAAAAGATTGCAGACTGAGCTTAAATTCACATTATATTTTGGTAGGAGGTTGGCCTGGTTGTAATGAACACAATAAGCATGTGAAGTATTTATTGCTTATTGGATAAAGTAAGTTGTTTGCAACAAATAGTTTTAGTGGCGATTCGATTTTTGATTAAAATATTTAAAATCTCGTCAAAAAATAAAGCTTTATGGGAATTTGATTAAGTGTAAACTACAACTGGTTTTTTGATTCAAGTAAACTGCATATTCAGCAATGCAGACTAAAAGAGATTAAAGTGTATATAGTTGTTCTATGAGCTTAATTGAGTAGAAACACCTACTCTCATCAGAGTTTGTAATAAATACTTTAATAAGAGAAAAGTCTAGTAGTAGGATTCTTCGTTCTTAATCTTATCTCAACACTTGTGGTAAGCGTTAAATCTTCAATTATCAAGGAATGGAAGTACAAGTGAAATGCACCTTCACTATGAAACTATGTACGCATTCCTTTCCTGTCATCTTCATATATTGCCTTTTAAGAATATACACTGTGCTGTAACGTTCATCTTGAAAAATTCAAAGGTATCTCATAGTAAACGATGATTTCATTCTTCGAACTCTTATATTTTCTTCTTGGCGAAAATTTCACCAGTGTTAATAAATGTTTTCGCAAAGGTTAACCAGATGAAAAGCTGAGCTCATCGGAGTCGGTGAGTATTTCTAAGAAGGTCTATAAAACTTCATCCGGACTGAGTGAGAGTTAGGAGGTGAGACAGGGGCGCCAATCGCTTACTCCTTAATTAATCTTAATCTTTCGAAACGTGTTCATGGGAGATACAGGATTTCGTTTGATGAACAAATAATGAACATGCTCATGGAAAAACTGGCAGTAGCTACGTACATAGTTGGATTGTGGGGTAATGTGACAACACTTTCTACAACAGCTCTGCAAAAATCTCGTTGTCGCTCGTATTCTTTTCTTCGACTTAAATTGAACTATTGATATGAAGGCATTAAACAGTTGAAAGAGAATAATTTCCGGAGGTGATTAATGACAGGGCTGAATCGGAGAATGCTATGTGAGAGTATGTCGGAGCGGGGGCACGTGTTGTGTGTTTATTTACACTTATTCCCCTGACACATGACAGGTTCATACAGCTCAGCTATTTATCTTACCTACCGTTGGGTTTTGCACGTATATTAATATTCGCGACCCTGTCTTCATCTTCTCGGAGCTTTTTCAGTCATTCTCAGAGAGTATTTCTAAACAGTAGCTTTAACTTATATATGTAACAAGCACACTCAAATCATCCTCTCGTTTGAGAGCTTTGCTATCCACAGAACTTAACTATTTCTCGGGAAGAGTCTTATTGCTTCCCCCTTTTCTTCGCTTTCTCTCTTCATGGATCTATGAACTTTCACCAATAATGTTGTTTCGCATTGAATTATTATTACACATCATACGGTTCATGGAAGTTGTTTATTTTATCCTCCCACTTTCTTTATTATTCATGCTACTTTCACATTGTCAGATGGGAATTCTGTCCTTCTCAGCTAAACCGCCTCTACTTTTTTTCCACGTCCTACGCCCACATTTTGTTTGATGTTTGATTTCTCCGATTGTGAGGTAAACAGCTATTTTCTTGTAATGTGAATCTAGAATCTATATATATATAGTATGTTCGTATATGCTACTGGTGGATCACTTAATGCTTTTGCTTAACTTTCCTGTTTTGTGGTAGATGTGTACAGTTCACACAACATATATTAAGTTGTTTGGTTCAAGATTAGCTATAAAAGAAAACTATTTTGAGTAACTTTATCAAATTTCTGAGCACTTGAAGGTTATAGCATAATTTAATTCTCAGATTCTGCAGAAGAATTTTGTCTAGGACGTGTTGTGAACTTACAAACATGTATCTGAACTTTTATGCAATGGTTGATTATCACAAATGGTACACGTTTACATAAAATGATTTCAAAGTCGCAAAAACATCCAATTTGACTATGGAGTAGAAGATATAAACAAGTTATTCCGAAATCACTTATCCAATTAATTGTGACACATAGTGATAAATGTCATTTACTTGCAGAAGAAAATTCCTTAAAATAATAATAATCATGGGGCACAAAACATGATCATGCTGATGGTAGAGTGTATGTGCATGCGTTAGGATGCATAGTTTGTTTCTGTACATCCATGTCGTATGTGTCCAGAATAATTATTGCAATTAATTAACGCGGAAAAATTGGTCCACATCATACAAATCAATGGATATATTTCTTGTATTCCTTCTAAGACTTTTGTTCACAATAAAACTTTAATAATACTGCCTGATTTGGTAGCTTCGTATTTCCTTGATGATGAATAATTAATTGACTTTTGAAATTTTCATAGGCATCCATACGTATGAATTTATACGGCTAAATTAACAGAACAGTAAATTTACTATTGCAAGTATCATTATATCATGGCCACAAAACAGCCAGTTGACGAACAAGGTAATCCAAATCCAAATTAGATTACACACTTCAACGATAAATCAACCGGAGGGACACTTCTAATTCTGAACGGCGAATGGAGATGTACTAAATGATTGACATTCCAAGATTCCAATCAAAACTGGTGCATTTTTTACAATGTAATACTGCCTCAAACACGAATGTATATTTAATTATAATTGTCACGTAGCTAGGAGCTTGCATATTATATTAATTTATGATAGCTACATAAATACTTTCTGTCGTCTCTGAAATGAGTTAATGCTTTAAATGATTTGTGATAACTGAACACTCGGGATTTCTTGAACAATGGAAGTTTAGACTTATATAATTACCGAATACAATCAATGGAATCAGAAGCTCTATTTTATTCATAAAAGGAAAGACATCCTTTCAGGGAATCAGCTATGGATATTATTTTGCATATAAATCCTCCCTTGATAATTAACACTGATTGGTCACTCAATTCTAGTGGGTTTCATAATTTGATGATGACAGCATTTTGACTTTGCTATTTGCAACTGCTGACAGAAATTATTATCATTGCACTATTGCATTTTTTTGCATTGTATCCTCTGCTCTCTAAGGATGAGCCAAGGACAATCACAATCCATTTTATATTGCGTTAGTAGGTCATCTTAATAAGTAGAATTCTCATTACTAGTTAATTTCACATTCCTTAGTAAAGTTAAAGATTTTACTTGCAAGCCGATGAAATCATGCAGCTTGCCGTTTTGATTATATTTTGTTTTCTGTTCGGCATTGCATTAGAATAATTCCGATTGCAATTTAAGCTGTCGTGAATACGACACAACTGGAATATTAAATTGGTCTAGGTAAGTGTGTGATCATTCAAGGCTCGATTCATTCAAGCTCTTTTGCTTTAAAATATTGAAGCATGAGATTTTTCAGCTCAATTTTTCAGTGTAATTTGTCTGCTATTCAGTATCAAGATTTTTTGCTAGATTTTGAAACTATTCGTTAGAAATAAAGTTTTCACGATCAGTATGGCCGGTTATATACAATCTGTACGACTACCCATGTCTTGGGTCTTATGTACGAATAATATGCAACGCATCCCGTCTGCGATTTGACATAAATAAAAAGTAGAAAGATTAAAAGCAGACAAGGATATAAAGGTGACAATTAGTTGGTGAAGTTTTGACTTCTAATTTCCATTTAATTCTAATGATTTCTTATCTTAGCAGCAATCTTGTTTTCTTCAAGTATTTTCCTGTCATATGGATTAATAATTGCTCATTTGCATACTTAAAAGACCTTTGCGCCGAATAATCTTTAACAAGCCATTATAGCCACAAAGATGAATACCGAATCGATTTATGATCCGCGCATTCCACCAATCTTACTTTTTTCGATGCAACTTCTTGTCTTGTGTAACTAGTCATTGTATTATTTAGAGGTATATGGCAATTACACTTTAAGAATAAAAAAAGCTCGACAACGTTTCAGACTTTTTGAAAGACACGACAGACAGCTCGAATTCATAGCAGGTGTGTTTCTAAATTTCTTGAGCAACGAAATACAATATGGTCCAGCTCACACTTCACAGTAGAGTACATAAATACAACACTCATGTATTAGCATTTGCATTTAGGACTCTGATAATTGAAGTACGTGTTTATTTACATGGTTGTGTTTATTGCTGAGACAGCCCATATATACATTTTATTGTTCTGTGTAAAAGATGTTTCAGCGGTTTTGAATGATTTTTTCTGCACTTATTTCGAAAGAGTATTTAGGACAAGTATTGAGGATTTAATTACCACGATATGTACTTCATTATGAATTCATTTAAAGTATTATTGACTATGCATGGATCTTGTAAAGACGGCAATTCCATAAATAGTTTTTAACAAGTTTTTACTTGCAGTCAAAGGCTATAAAAATTAATCATGCATAATATGTATACGTGTTTTGTAGCAGACAGACTTACGCATAGCTAATTCCAGTTGTAAGAAATCGGAGATGCAGTGTATGTAACGACTGTGTGTAATACGTAATGTAGGGCATTATTCCAAGAGAACACTGACTAGTTAATATAATAATATGTGTTTGTAGTGAGACACACTGTTATTGCATTACAAACATTCGATGATTTCGAAGGCTTACTAGTCATTTAAAATTCAACAAAGTCTTGTCATTTGTCACAACAGGAGCTGCACTTAATATGCATATATGCTCGCACTTCTCATCAAAGTCACGTTTGTTCGTACACTTGAATGTTTGCGACAAAGAAATAATTTATATCAAAAGAGTCTCGACAGCAGAACATTATTCTGCCCAATCTTCTCGATTTTTGCTTGTATATACAGTGCATATAACCTGCTTCATGTAATAGCTGAACAAGGCACATGGACATTTGTTGGTTGTACTTATTTGTTACTGGGTGAGATTTCGATGAGACACGTAAATTAAAAGAAAACTTTTTGGCTAAAAAATATGGCGAGTCGAAGACAACAAGTCACACGTAAAAGGTATACAGTGTAGTATAGTAGCATTATTTTCGATTGTCGGTGTTCAGAAATGATCGTACGTCTTTTGAGGTTGGAGGTAATCTTGTTAAGCATTTCCACAGCAGTTTCATTTGCATCAAGCAATTATTTAGCTTCTTTATGGAGAAAGATTTGTCGACAGTTGACACTGTCACACTCTGAAAGTCAAATAAGTTGCTGCAGATATGTGACACATTCTCCACGGGTGGCTTTTCACTTATTGCTGGTTCCTATGTAACCAAGTAAATAATTCATTTTTGAATTAATGGCGTGGGTTTTGATGTCTGTGTGTGAGCTTACTATATAAAAAGTTACTGCAACACAAAATTTCTTGTTATTTTGTATGGGAGATGACACACATGCGACATTTCTACTGCTGAGTTTTAACAATAAGCTATTTGATCATTTCTAAGACGTACAATTCACCAGAATGTTACAAAGATGATTTAGACTTCAAGTATCAAGTTAGTTTGATGAAACTTTGACGCAGGGTACTGAAATAAACGATGCCATGAAAATATCTACAATAGCATGACAAATTAGTATCAAAAGGTGGTTGGCAGCTTTAGCATGGGCGAATTGAGAAAAATATTTATGACATTAACAAATACATACAACCGAAAGTATATTTTCACGGGAGAAGGATCCGAGACGAAAATATTTAGCGACAGAACTATTTGGTAATGATTCTATTTTGAAGAAAAGATATCTTAGAGATTAATCTGGTGGGTTTTATTGCTTGTGAAGATCTCATGTAGGAATTCATGCGAAGGTATAGAAGAGAGATGTCTCATTACATGAGACGACTGGATGGGTTGATCTTATAAGATGGCCAACAGGTTTTTTCAGCTATCAAGATTTGATCTGAAGTGCTCTCGTTCATAGGAAAGTCTCTCATCCTTGTACAGTGTGTCTTTATAGACCAGAAAAATTTCTCATCTTGGGATTGATTTATCCTTTTTGACAAATCAAAACACCTGAGAGTCTAATGATGAACAGATTAGTTGATTGAGTACAAAATGTAAATTATTTCGGGATACCGACATTTAAACTCAGTCATTGAACCTTAGTAGTACTTGTATTAGAGTGAATATGCTGGACTCCATATGTTGCGTGTGATAATAGTTTTAGCAATTACAGGGTTGCTATTCCTTCTCATAAATTCGACCGAGATACTTTTGGTAGCTACACTCGTGGTGAGCGAATAATCGTCTCTATTAAATTGTTTGCATAATGCATATACTTTTCTATGCCTAATGGGATATTTATAAGCAATCATTTTTGAAAAGCCGAACTTTTGTAGATGAATCTACAACTAACGTCAATATTACGAATTTAAGTAGTCAGGTTCAAGTGGATCTGTGCTGCTATTCTGCATATTTCAATTGCTTCATTACAAGTAACGTAGAATGCGCTTAAAATCGCTGTTTCCACGATTTTTTTTAGCTTGAACGGACGATGAGTTGGATAATCGAAATGGAGTTTTTGACAACGATAAGTCCGTGAACGAAGAGCCGTCGAGCTTGCAATCACAGTTTGCTTCAGTTGTTTGCAACTGCAAGACTCTTCTCATTAGAAATTCTGCTGGATGAGATATGGAATTAGATCATACAGAATGACGTAAGGGAAGTCTAAGGAATAGAAATGGGAGAAGATAAGGTAGAGAATCATTGTTTGCCATTTCATTCAGTTTTTGCTCTGTTGGTTGTGATTGCAAATGCTCATTCATATGGCTTAAATGGCTTTCAAAGAAAAAAGAGCTCCCTGAGCAAATCCACATGTGAATAATTGGTGAAGCAGGAACTGACAGATGAATTGTTGATGAATTTTCCATAAATAGATCCAGCTAAATACATCATCATCATATATTGCAGGCTTTATACCTGGGTTCTCACATACTCACACACACGGGAGAATAAAACCTTTCTCTTGTCCTCGAGCATTTCATAGAATAAGTGGGCAGGGACGATAAGGAAACTAAAGACGAAGGAGAAATCTTTCCTACTTGTCTTACTAATTCACCAAAACTGTCGTTTAGTTGTTATTGAATCGCTGACGGGGCAAACTAATCTAAGACAGCAACGATTCACTCTCCGTTAAACCTCTTGAGAACTGAAACATGTGGACTTCCATACATTCGCTATTTCTAACCATTAATAATTTCTCTTGTGAATCTCACTTATTCCAATTTGGTCTCAATTTTATGGCAGATTCACTTTCTCCGTTCTTATTAGTGTGGGAGGGTACATGGCAATCTTCTTGAACAAATAATTTAGGTGTGTGTGGTAGTTTGACTTATATCTCAGTTTTTATTCAGACTCCATGAATAACGCTAACGCTGACGTCCGCCTGGAACGGGCTTGTTTTATTTGTTGGTTGAAATAAAACGGCGATTAAGATATGAAGTAAGGAAGTGAGCTCATAACTTTAAGATATGATAAGTTACTTACCCTCCAATTATCTAAAAGTGTATCAGCCTACACTACACTCCTTCCTTTTGAGAGTTTTGACAGTCAACAGAGTTGCAAGATGATATGATGATATGATAACAATGTTAACATATCATCGCATCATGTTGTTCACTGGACAAGGTCTTCATAGATTTCAATACCTATACTTTAAGAATTATACGAGCTTCGATTTTGAATGTACGTGGTGATGAATCGTTTCCTGTATTGATAGAGATAAGATGCATGAGAAAAATTTCTAGAAGCATTTCTAGAAGTTGAAAGATAAAGAGATGTTTTAGTATAAATCAGGAAGCCCAACTGAACCTCCCACGTTGTAGACACACAAATCTATACAAACTGCATTCTGCGTGCATCTGATATTTATGCATATATGATTGTTCCCAGAAAGTTATGCTCCAATTCCCCCTCCTGATGATCATCATATACTATATGTGTCGTAGTTAAGTTATATTTGGAAATGTCATTAGGCATTACTTTTTATCAATGTAGTTATCAAGCAGATGAAATCACAGCTTTCACGGACGGTTGGGTCATACCAATACAAAATTATTTCATGTACTTCGTACTTTGATAAAATGCTCATTTGTACGTCTTCGATGGGAGCTGCTTCAATTGAGTTGGAGTGTGATGTCATTACGCACAGGATATTTTGGTACGGGAGATTATTTGAGAAGCATCTGACACGAACTATATGAGAGACATGCGAATAGTGATGCATGCAACAAATGGAAATGACGGAAGACATGATGACGAATGGAATTATTGCATAAACAATTTTTCATTCATTTGTATACAACAAGACGAAATAAATATTCACATGAGGTAGAACACGATGATAAATAAACGGTGTGAAAGTGGTGACGGCATCGTCAATATGCTTTCTTGAAGTTTTTTTTAGTTCATAATCATAATAGTGCTATATATACTGTCTTCCATCTCTATATACGAGTTA
>Ga0194135_10001148_pt1 | contig 15564 bp, 7 predicted proteins | sample LitLau_LLRF_2013_FD_134024 | JGI IMG/M metagenome (GOLD analysis project Ga0194135, IMG submission 134024) | Freshwater sediment microbial communities in response to fracking from North America - Little Laurel Run_MetaG_LLRF_2013 (version 2) | ecosystem: Environmental > Aquatic > Freshwater >...
GTCAGAGCTTCAATACTTTTGCATTTGCTTTTGCATTTGCTGAAATGCTTTTGCGTTTGCTTTTGCGTTTGCTGAAATGCTTTTGCTAGCGATACTTTTGTTCCGCACTACTGTGCATTATTTGTACATTGAAAGAGACTAACTAAACATTTTCTCACAGAAGTTTTGAAGAAGAACTTCCATAAAATCTCACTTGGAGATCTCCCACTCTCAAAGTTTATGTAAATTATTTATTCTTCCTCCCTTCTGCTCCTCCTGCCTTTTCTCTCTTCTCGTATACGTTTCTAACACCGATCACTATCTCGCAAGAAAAAACAACGGTTGGTCGTGTTTCTCCAGTGTTTCGTTTTTTTTGAATGAGAAATTAGAAGCATAGGAAAAGATGCAGGTGGGCTTGGAGTCTTCTTGAGTAGTTCGGTTCATTTTTAAGGAGTACAAAGAGTACATATATAAATGTAGTTTATACCTGTACATTATTAAGCTACTTGTTGTGGGATTTTAAAAAATAAGTTAATTAATATTAAGTTACATTACGAGAAGGGTTTACCTCACACAAAAATTTCATTGGCTTGTTGGAGGTGATCCAAATATTTAACAATAATTGCTAACGGAGATCTGTTGGATGTCAGTGGGTGTCGAAGAATTTGACATGATCGCAATGTCTATAAATGGAGAGGTGTACAAAACTGTTTGATTGATTTGGATGACCATAAACCTGTGGGATCGAGATATTGAAACATTGCAAGTGTCGTGTATTTATATATGGATATGAGTTTGCTTAATATATTAGGCAGTTTCTCACACACAAAATTCTATAATTATATATTATATTGCACACCTAGGTTCGGTGTTATTTTATTTAGGCAAATGTTCTGTTTAAATTGAAGTACAACTTAATGTGAGAACTACTCCCGTCAATCATTCCGAATCGATTCATATCTCGAGTTGAGCGAGTAGTTTTGCACACACATAACTAACATCAGTTTGCATATGTGTACGAGACTAAAACGAAACTAGAAATACATGATGATGATGATGATGATAGATTCTGCTCCTTCTTTTGCTGATAAGACAAAGGATGTGGCTTTTATGCAGGGAATTTAACGAGCTACCTGCTGGTTAAGAATCCAGTTAAGTGTGGTATGCATTGTAAGTTATAACAGGACGAGATATGCACTATAAGGAGATTAGGGGAAAACCTTAATTATTATTTGCCAACCTTTCTCGTATCGTCGTTCTCAACATTAAAAGAAGAGGAATGGTCAGTTTCATCTGCATCTCCTGTCACGTTGTATTGATAAAAAGAGCAAATATCTGCGAATACTCACCGCAATGTAAAAAAAACTGATCGAACGTGATAATCCGTGTTATATCCAATTTCGATGAAAATAAAAATGCAAAGTGGATTGACAGCTCAAAGCAGAAGCAAAGCAAGCAAAATTTGGTATTGGCTGGATTTTACACAGAATATTCCGTCACGTATGTATCATGACATTACAAACAGATTAGTGAGTTTAGGTAACTGACCTACACTGCTTGATTGTAGGACATTATGGTATGCTGGTGTAGTATATGGTCAAATTTTAACTTCAGGTAGGCTGTTTATCCCGATTTATTTTACAAATCAATAATATCGTTAGCCGTAGTTTCAGTAAGTGTTGACGTGTGGTGAGACCAATTATTAAAGTGAGACAAATAACACACACACGCATTAAAGAAAGTAAATAAGAACCGTTAAGAAACAATAAGGCCTAATGTAGAAGAAAAACAAAGTGAACTAGATGACGAAAATATAATGAACTAGATGAAAGAACATGTTGTTATTAATATTGAGTTGTATATTCTTCTGGTTTAGGTTTATTTCGTTATCTGCCAATCCTCTTTTCTGCAGCTTTGTTTGTTCAACAACATCAGATTCACATTCTTGAAAGAATCTTTCATAGTTAATCGTGATAATATCTTTGTAAAGAAAAACAATTATATGTTGCATGTGGGATGAACAAGAACATGCAACAAAATAAAAGTTGAATCCGTTTATATTGTTGTTTTGATTTCGACGGTGAAAGAATGGCGAAAACTTGAACTATTTAACGTTTATTTTATACGTGAGTATTAAATGAAATAAATATGCATTTCTCTTTTTGCATGAAAAAAAATCCTCGTGAGATATTTGTGTGCGTAAACAGTAAAGAAATTCAGAAGCTCGTTAACAAATCAACATTTCGTAATTAGTTTTGTTTCTAGTGAGTATTGCAATGTATATTTAAGGTGGCTTACTAGGCGGATTATTATAGTAAAAGTTGTTTATTTAAAAGTAGTTGTTTCTTGCCGGATGCAGAGTTTTTGGTTGGCAGAAGTTTCAAGGATGAAAAAAGTTCACATTGATTTCGTTAGTGAATATTTTTGTGCGCGTCTTGTTATAAAGGATTGATGCAAAAGCTAGAAAAGCATGGAAGTATTCTCTCATGCACACAAATCATGAAGGTGTCTTCGGACAAGAAAAGAAAGGGTAGTTTGCTTGTATTCGGATTTAAATTGAAATAGAACAACAAGGAGAGAAGGAAAAAGCGAACACACACACCCTTCCCATTCTGTCTTCTCTGTTGATTCCTATTCGAAGTGAGATGGTAAGAGAATTATCTGAACAGTAAATAAAGGGGAGCCTTAGATTCACAAATATATATAAATATATGTATATGCGTAATAAATATACGTGCATGTCATTCAACAAGGAACTGGTGGATAGAGCACCGTCAACTATGTATGCAAATGCCTGAGTTGGATTTAAGTATCCTTTTAAACCTGTAGAGAAAAAGATGCGTTGAAAAACTCTTCGGGTTTTTATGAACCGAGTGAAATTAAAATGATCTGATGATGTGACGCCGAGTTTCTACCTTCTTTAGCCGTGTGTGTGCTTTCTTTCATAAAAAGAAGTAAATATACATGCGTATACTATATATCTTCAATTTCAAATATATATATAAATGAGGTATCTTTCCTTAAGCATATGTACAAAGAGATAAAAAAGATCAGAGCAGTGGAAAAACTCATCGCATTACGGTTACTGATCCGATTTGCATAAGAATACTCATGATGAAAGTGAGAGCGAGACTTTTAGCATTTCTCAAGTTATAAAATAAAACACACACACACATGCTCACCCTATGGATGGTTGTTATCTCGATCCCATGTAACGATAATCTCCATTTGAAACTATATGTGTGAGTGTCTTTCGATTCACCTCTTCACAAGTTGTCTGGACGAGGTTTTTGAGCCAGAGCTTCTTATTATTGTAGTTCTATTTAACGTGCCGGAGATATTTGTAGGTCGAAAGATCAAATGTCACGGGAGTGTGCGAAATTATGTGAGAGGCATGAGAAAGTCAACACAGTGCAAATAAATAATGTTATGCTACAGAAGGTTTAAGGAACTGCTGAATCTCATCTGTAAGTGCGAAAATAATTCAATTTTCGAAAAAACTTATCTGTATGAACGTAAAAGGTAGGCGATTCAATTAAAACTGGTGAAATATCACCGTTTCTTTTGAAATGAACTGAGATGTCATATTTTTACGATTTGTTTATGAATATTTTCATTTCCTTTATTGCTGCCACTCAATCATTCTGCAAATAGTGATTCACATATTATTATAATCACACAGCCACACAATGAACAAAAACCCTTTCTCTTGTGAAAATAACCGTGTGCCATAATATATATTACATGTACGTATGAATTGTAAAGGAGCACCCGATCGTCATCATTCGCTTCGGTACTCAATACTTCTTCACTTCTCTATTATATCGAACTGCACACAATCCGGACACAAAATCTATTAAATTTTTTACAGTGAAAGATCTTCTTTGCCATTGACTCTTTTATTCAGAAGAAGAATGATGAGATATAGAGACGAGAGAGAGAGAGAGAGCTATTGAGATAGAGCGATCGGTGTGGAATGAAGAAGAAAGGTTTGAATGTTGAATGCTTGAATGAAAAGGGTTTTATTGAGATTTTATTACCTTTCGGGCCAGCAGAACGCCTCATTTCTGTACCTGTAAACAAATCCAAAATAGACAGAGCTGAGTTAGTTAGTGCGTTAGTTAAATAATAAACCAAGGATGTATAAAATTAATGCATAGGGAAATGGGGATGGAATTTACATTGATAGTGATACTCTATAGACGAACATTTATGAATTTATTATTGCCACTATAAAATGAGGACAAAAAATTCGTGATCGTCATATCATCTCAATGAGACTTCATATTCATAATAATCATATGTCATAAACCAATACATGTATAATGGAGCACATAGGGAGCTATCGTATTAATATACGAATGCTCCAGACTCTAACAAAAAAGAGACCAATTTATCACTGCCCATCTTCATCCCCATCAAATAAGTTTGATTGAGTTATGAGAACTGTGCGATACGTTGTTACATTTATTTGTCAATGAGAGAAAGGCAATATGCCAAATGTTGAATGTGATTCATCAATAAAAGACGTGTGTGGTGTGCACAAGATGACATGAGAGATTCTTCCACAGTTCTTTCTTTAGATTCTTTTGTATTACGTGTATGTATAGATTTGTATGTGATCTCTGCACTTGAACCTACCTACTCTCTCTTTCTAGTTTTTCTGTCCACGAGGAGGTCTTTCCTTTTGATACTTCTTGCCACTCGAATCACTCGTGTTTTGACAGCTACTGCTCTCAACCACAAATATTCTTTGTGTCCAAAGTGCTCTCAAGTCAGAAGAAGGATGCAAGAATAAAATAAAGCACAATAGCAAACAGAAATATAGAGGAAATATAAATGAACAGAATAAAAATTGCTCTGATTTTTCTTCATGATTTTTAGGTTGAAGGATGAGAATCTCATTTCAAATTGAAACCACATAATCGCTTAAACGTTTCGGGTAAAAATGCATTCAATTCAGGTATAAAAATGTATAAGCAACAGACAAAGGACGAATGGAAGCTACCGGGTAGGACAATTATTTTGTTCCTTAACATTTTGTGTTCCTATTTTTTATTCCTCCGTTATATTTCCAGCCACCCTTACTAATCGTTATAAGCCACAGACTCCTCAGTTTATTCTGCTTTGTAATCAAACTACTTGAGGAAAAGCCCCGGCAGATGATGAGAGAGACTTCAGCTAAAGGTCGAATGCTATCAGGCGTAGCGTATATAATAATTATTAAGACTCCAGTTTTGGGAACATAATTCGAGCTATCAACAAGTAAAATACAGTTGCAACTTTTGATGATGATGATGATGATGATGATACTAAGGAGGGGTTGGGACAATTTACTGAAAGCTGAAGGGAATATATAAACGTACGTACAGGTTAACTCAAGTCCAGGTAATTTTTACAGAGAGGAAGCCATAACTCATGTGATAGACTGAGAAATTACGAGTTTTAAACCTATAATCCAATCCACTCAAGATGAACACTTTTCCACCGGGATTAAGACTAACCACACACTTTGTCGAGTTACTCATTGCTCAGAAGTATTTGGAGACTTTCAGCCATTTCTTTTAGGTTTATATTGTCTTTTATCTTGCACAAAGACTGGAACTCTTCAAGAAACGCACATGAAAAATCGTGTATGCATTTGAGCCATACGTAGCTTTTTAAACGGGTTTAAGCCACTCTGGATTCTAGAACAAAGCCGGTGGCTTATTAAGCTTTGGTTTTTTGAAAGTCTGTCCAAAAGCTTTTCGATTGGGAGGGTAATTAATTGCTGATTGGATTTGCTGCATTGATTAAAATGAAATCTGACCGTTGCCTCCAAATTCTGATGTGAAAACATAAAAGCTTCCCAGGAAAGATACTCCGATTGTTGTGAATGGAAAGGAAATAAGTGTAATATGGCAAGTGTGAACGAAATCTGTCTAGGGGAGCAAAACAGTAAAGGATCGTTATCAAAATGTTCCATCACACTTCACGCCCATTTTCACCGGAATTTATTGTGCTTAAGGACATCGTAATAAAAACCTTAATACAACACTGGATTTCTTCTGGGTAAGTGTCGTGTGTTTATTTCATGACATTATATTGTGTCATTAAGTATATTTTTACATTTTATCCCAGCCAAAGTTGTTTAAGTTTTAAGAAACTCGCTGTACAAAATATTCCACGTTTTAAAATAGAAATGTTGTGAAGGAACTACGCAAGTAATTTATATTTTGTATAAAAAATGAATCTAAAATTAAAAGCATAATTACTATAATAAAGAAAAGAGGAGCACCCGTTTTCGTGGACCGTAAAAGACGAAATGAGTGGCAGTTGAGTTGGAAATCTGGCCTGGAGGAAGAACAAGCAGAACTCTTTGTGTTTCTTTCTTTTTGTCTACAAAGATATGAACTTGCTTTAAAACTTTTTCTTTCAAAATTTAGGTTGAGATTACAAGTTAAATGCCCTTAACTCGACTCAGCAGGTTGTCCATCATGAAGTAACCTCCCCAGCATATCATTTTACTTTTACTTGTGTAAATCGTGCAGTTTAAAAGCTATTAATTCACTGTCTTGTCAGAATAGTACTATAGCGAACCAATTAATGCCTCAATCTAAACTCTAAACGACGACGCTTCATTTAAATTAAAAGCTATTCAACCTCAATTACAATTACAAATTACAATTAAAGAGGAATCACAAAGAGAATAATTTGTTCATGGCTCAGTTATGCACAAAAACAAAAATCAAAAGGCACAAATCTAACTGGCACATGAGCTATAAAGTAATTAGTTCCTTAAACTTGAGCATAATTGACGAGAAAAAAACTGAATAATAGTATTTTGGCACTACAATTAACTCGTGATAACCACTATAAACACTTTTAGGCCAAACTAGGTTCGCTTGCGTGCAAGAAGCGAAGGAGAAAGCGCCGCCGTCAAAGAGTTCTAAATTAAAAGGGAGTTCAAAAACGCACACGGTGATTATGACTTCACACGAATCATCCCTTCACATTTCGTGAGGGCAGGGCGCATCATCTCCAGTATGCACTACTGCATTCACTTATCGTGTATTTCGAATGAACTGTGTGTGTGTGAGCTTTGATGTAGTTCAGGAGAGAAAGAGGAGAGTGATCTGTGGAAATAATTATTTAAATGAGTGTGGCTGGTCATTGGTAATTAAACGAAAACGGATTCATCCCTCAGCTGGTCTCTGTTGCGAGTGAATGTATATTTATGTAATTGATTAGAGAGACAGCAGAGCTCCAGGATAGCCAAGTAGGGGGTACGGAGCAAATAACAGAGACACAAATGCAGTCTAACCCGATCATAATAAAATATTCACAAGCTAAGTACATTAGACAAGTTTTGTGCATGAATGAACTTGTGTGTGTGATCCATACGAGGAGGAGATATAAATTATAATTCTGATAATTAAATTTGAATGACCTTTTGTCTCTGTGTGTGTTGTACGAACAATGGACACTTATGTTATTCGTATTATTGGAGAGGACGAAATATAAGGAGCTGGCTTATTTATGAGGAGCAATCTAATAATTTCATTAACTTATTAGTTTGCTTGCCATAAATCCACGGGCAAGTAGAGAGCCCAAGCCTACCCTTCGGGGTAAGTAACACAACCACAACAACACAGAGGTTAAGATTATTCACAGGGGATGAGAAATATAATTACTTATTTCCTAAACTACCTCCTACTGATTTTTGGCTCATTTGGATTTTAGATATTTATTTGCCCAAAACAATATATAGATATCGCGTTCGTTTCATTCAAGCCTACTCAAAGTATCAACTCTCATTCCTCGTTTTTTTACGTACGAATCGTACGATAGGGAACTGAAACCGGAGAAGAGAGTGTATTTCATGTAAAAGGTTAAAAGACTATATAGAGAGTATCATGTCACAGGAAATTAAACAGCATGACGAAAGAACCTTTCTCCCAATCGAGTCCATTTAATCCCAGTGAGAGTCTTCCTTTATTGAGAAATTACACTTGAAAGGTAAACAACTTATTTACAATAATAATTACTTGCAGAAAATTTATTAACAGGATGGCTTGGAATTGTGGGATTGTTATTTGTTACATTATTTACTATTGTTCCCGTAAGTGAGACGTTTTACAAAAGATTCGAGATCTGACTTTACCCCGTGTATAAAACAATACAGAATTAGGGATAAAGCCGACAGACTACGTTAAAAAATAATATTCATACAGTGTGTGTGAGTAATTAGAGAGAAAGAGAGAGGCATAAATCCGTATCAATGGAGGTTGTAATGGGCTGAGTGCTCTCTGAAGACACAATTTTGGGTTGGTATTCCCAGAAATCCGTCAGATTAAGAGACTTTATTTAGATAAATAACAGAGGCGGCTCCCTGTATAGGCTTCTTTGTATGTTTTTTATGGGAACTCGCAAGGCCAACTGGGAAATATACAGTGTTGTGTGCCTGAATAGCTGAAATAAGGGAGACTATACTACAGCAGTATAGCAGTAACGGAGAATAGTTCGGTGTGTGTGGACATAAGGCGGCGAGTGTGTTAGAATGATGAGACGGAATGAAAGTGAGTGGCTTTCTCCGTGTTATCGGAGGGAGCATCTCTTTCTCGGCTGGAAATGAGGGTGTAAATGCGAGTGTGAATCCAAACGAAGGATTCTTTTCTACGGTGGCAGTTGGAGGAAAAGGTCTTGGCTGGGAAAAAGAGTGAATCGGTTTGGTAATGCAAGATGTTTTTTAAAGCCCTCCAGAGAACTGGCAAAGTTAATGTCGCTATCATTATTACACATTTTGATGCGAATAATGAATAAATTAGCAGAATGGAGTTTGGGCCGTGGATTCCGGTGGACGTGACAAGACAGCTCGATTGCCCTCCTTTTCTCGCTTTCCCTTTCCTGCTGCCTTTCTCAATCTCCTCTCTACTTTTACCGAACTATATCCTCGCTCTTCCTATATCTATATATTATTGTATATCCACTGCCCACAGTGTTGGAAGTCGCCGAGTAATCCGAAAGGCATCCTCATTCTCTACGCAATGACTTTCTCCCTTACTTATTCTACGGGCGGGTGACCTTCGACACAGGTGCATAGACTTGTGTGCATTAAGTAATGGCATCTTCCATTTATGTGTCTCCACTGTATATGTATTAAAGTATATGTCTATATGTGTATATATCTATATATATATACAGATTGGAGTATCAATATACTCTACTTGAAGATCGTCATCACACTTTCCCCAACTTTGCTTTTTACGACTTTCGTTCTCTCTTACATTTCCTCCAGTTCATTTCCTCGTAATATTGATCGACTGTCACACTTTACACACTACAGACACACAAGGACTCTGACTACGAGGGATTCAACAACGGTTCTTGAAAGGTTTTCTAGTCTCTCTCTCTCTGCTGGAAAACTTGACTGTCCACAATCTCCCTTGTTCATACGGATTTTAACAACGAATTAGACCAAGGCGGGTGAGTAATAACCATGAGTAATCATACACTTCGTAGGTAGTTTTCAAAACTCCATATTATTGAAATGCTACAAGACTCCCTCGTCCATTGATGAATACAAAAACAATTTAAAAAAAGTCAAAGTAGAAAGCATCACTGGTGGCGAGAATACCAAATGTGAAGAACGAACAAGACTTGTACATTGCTCTCGTTCATTCAGTTTTAGGTCATGCGTTAATTAATAGATATTTAGCAGGTTAAATGACCTATATTTTTAGTAAAAGTTCCGGTCATTAAAAGATCTTTACAAGTTTACCAGAATCTGTGGTTTAACTTTTAGAAATGAAATGTAAGGAGCCTATTTTCTGTTTTGTCTACTTTTTTTAAACGACCATCATCATTACAATTACTTTACATTTCAAATTATTCATTGAGCTACACGAGAATACGCGAACGTACTGTGTGTTAATGTAAGACACTTAAAACTAAACCTAGAAGCTGACGTGTCATGTACCTCATTCTGTAAACTGCAAAGTGTGTATGATTATTAGAAGCTGAATGACTTCAAAATTGCCTCAAGTATTTTTAAAAACCTCTTTTGTATTCCAACATGTTGTTAACCCTCGTCGAATTTCATTCATTTAGTGTTTCTTTGGTATGTAAACTATACGGAAATCACCATAATCTACATTTCTTGCCTTAAAGGATATCTGTGAAGCATTACTGTGAAATGAATTCCACGAGGGAGGTCATGAACTGCATACACACACACTCACAATAATTAGAGACTATTAGAGAATATTTAAAATCCAGTTTACTTGTAAAGTAGAACTAGCAGCGGATAATAAAAAGCCAAATGCAACTGAATTCAATGGAGCTGAGTCTCAATGGAATTCTCTTCTCTCTTGTTCTGTCCCTACAATTATTTCAACATTTATATAAAGAGTATCAAAGCGAGAGAGGGGGAGGAAAAGTCTAAATTTTATTATGGAATTTCCAGTGCCTAAGTAGAGAAACAATAAAAATTAGAATAAAAAGCGGCTCTTCTCCTCAGGAGGGTGTGACCAACGGGTATTCGTAAAAACCATTTGATCTTTTGTAATTACTAATCTGCGTCTCAAATTGGTTGATTAACAACTTTAATTCCCGTTAATGAACTCATTTCACAGTTTTATTTCACATTATGATTATCCCCCATCAAACTGTGTGTATGTGTGTGTTGTATGTATGCAAGAGGGTATGGAGATAGCGTTTCTTATTCTCCGTAAGTCTTGTACGGTCTTAAGGAAGACCACCACGAGTGCAATAAAATGTTTTACGATTTTGGAACGAGGTTTCCTTCCGCTCTTAAGCTTTGCACAAGAGTTGATGATGATATGGTATAATGTAATGGGCGATTTTAATTTACGAAATGCTCAACAGCTTCATTAATACATTGCGGAGAGGAGTGGCTGGTCATTTTACACATACACGTACATATTGAGATCCAGTCGGAGTTTCTTAATAGTGGGAAGGAAAGGAGGGTCTCTTCGTACTCATATATAAGTCACAAATAAATATTATCCACCCCTAAAACTTCTATTTACGACTGGATTCCCTTTACTGAGGCGACCTTTGAGCTTATTGGCATCTTAAGATGACTTTTTGCCTGATTTCCTTCGTTTCTTCTAGCACCATTTTGGTCATCTCATCAACTCATCTCCAGCAGCAGTCCACACACGGAGGAGAGTCCCTAAAAGTTCACGGAGGTTCAGTCATAAATCTGCCATGAACTTAATTAACCAATTACACGCCTTTTTATTACAGATTCAACCTTTGTTTTAAGTAGGCTGTGGCTTTTTGACAGCCACGTCCGATGTGAGACTTTGTGAATCTCTCTCTCGCTCTCACTTACACTGTGTAGGTTGAGCTTATTGCAATTCATTTCGTGAGTTACGACAAAAGATCAGATTTCGTTCAGACCTTTAACTTAATTTTAATTAAGTCATTAGAAACTTCACTTTGAATTTCATTTCCAGTCTCTCTAATTTATTTTTCACTGATTATTAAATTACCTGAACGCCTTTTTTGGCTTAAGTTTTGTTTTTGTGTGCGAGCATCAGAGTAGTTACAATAAAGGGGTTGGTTTCATTTCAATAAAATTTTACACACAATATTAAATTTATGTAAAGTAAAAAGTATCGAGAGAGCTGCTGGTCACTTCTGACCGGGAAAGAATAATAAAATCGTATATGTGTGTTATTTTATTCATGAGAAATTATTAACTCGGAAAAGGTTTAAATAAAAGTCGTTGGAGGGGAAAGAGAACTTGAGGAATGCGAAACTACTACTACTGCTGGATCGGATGGAGGAATGAGATGATGAGAGTGATAATGAGCAAGGAAAATATTGAGCGATATACGCCACAGTAACATCATTAAAATTCCCCGTCATCAAGTCGTACTTAGTGTCACAACTGGTTAGTGTCAGTCCTTATCACATATCGTTGAGTTGCTTTCATATCATTCAGTGTAAAAAAGATAAGCCATTTGTCTTTTAACGATGACACGAAGGAGCTTGCGAGTGTGGAAGAAAGACCTCAGAATTAAGTCAACCATTGTGACTCTTGGATTAAGCAGATTGCTATCATATTGTATTAGGTTTGTGTCTGACGCAATTCGGATTTCTTGCAGAGATTTTTTGTGTTTGTAATCATATGAAGTTTATATCAAGAGTGAGTAAGAGTGTACGAGAGGAACAGAAAAGAGAAGGATGATTAGATTTGATTGTTTTTTATGTACTCGATACTTAACTGGTGGTAACAACTAAGTACCAAATGGAAATGCCTTGTAAGTTCAACCTCATAATTTTCGGTTTCAAGTTTTGCGAACCTGTTTATTTAAGTTTAAGGCATTCCTCGCTAAAAATAACTTTAACAACACGAGGGCTCTTATCTACTTTAGAAAAAAACAAAAATGCAGTTTTGCTTTTAGATTTGTTGTAACAACTTAACGAGTAACTATATAAGTTGATTCGTTGATTGGTGGATCGCAGGAAGTTCTTGGGCTCCTATATATTCACTAAAGGAAAAAACCAAATTTTTAAATCTCATGATATAATGATAGTCATGATAATTATTTGATCTCAAAAATGCAAGTATAAAGCCCTAACAAAAAGACTGGCAGTTTCTCAATCTCTTACTATGCACACATAATATTTAAGTTAGTTAAGTATCGGGAAATCCAGAATATTTTAGTAAATTAGAGTAATTTATATTTCTCTTTGAGGAAGCGCATCTAACTGACTCTCGTTGGAATATTCCTATGCATACGTGTACTTGTGTGTATCTCTACAAACATCTCTCCACTTTACCTAAACCAAACACTGTACTTACTCCGTATGCAACACTGATCCAAATATTTGAGATAAAATCCAAACTTCATTTGGACGAAAGAACAACTTTTGGGATCAAAGGTGTGTGCATGCATTATTGTGCATTGGGAAATGTGGAAGTGAGTAATTTTGAAGGAACCTGTGGATTTTTGCACCACGGTGAGAATACTATTAATGTCTGTGAGAATGGGTTTTGAAATTCATTAAGATAAGGTAAATTATTACAAGAGTGAATCCATTAATTACAATACCAAACAACGGAAAACTACTCACACACACTAACAATATGAAGCAAAAGTCATTTGCTTACAACTTCTAAAAGAACAGACCGAGTTTTCTTCTTCCCCTCCTTCCATAATATATATATATATATACATTTCTACGTTTGTACTGCATACTTTATAGTGTACAATAATCCAGTCCCTCAACTTTTGACTTTTGCAAAAAGCCATTACTGACAAACTTACAACTCTTATAAGATATTACACTACGAGCTCACAACAACTTGTCCTATTATATATTCCGTGAAACTTGCATTATTGCTCTCGTATTAAACAAGAAGCAGCCTACTCTACATTATGATCATGGTGATGATGTAACGTGTAACTTAACACAGAGAATAATAAGGCTGATTGTTCATCCCAATTAAATCAGCTTGGTGTGTCTATTAATTGCAATCAGCAACTCACGAGAAAACGAATATAATAGAGAGAGAGAAAGAGCAGGAGGCCTATACACAGCTTCTTTTTGTTTTTGCTCTGTAAGAAACATAAACACAGCAGGTTCGAAAATTAGCGAGTTAATAAAACTCTCGTTTATGATCTTGATAAAATGGCACACTACATTAAAATTTGCTCAACTCCATGCTAAACAACAGACTGAAACATCATCATCAACCAGACAGAAATTATTCCACAAATTAGTTATGCTTCACACAGACACGCTACTCAATACCTAATACCTACGTACAAATTCTGGTGTTACAATTTGGGGAATTTTCTGAGTGAACAGTGTACGTATTATTTCTTTTATTTAACAAACAACAACTTTTCACAAGGCTAATTTAACGTCCCGAATGTATAATTAAAACTATTACGAAACCTCATGAAAGAATAGGAAAACAAAAAGTGTGTGTGAAAACTGCGTATTAATTCGTTACAATGATCTCCAGAAGAAATAAGATCCGGCCGAGCTAACTAACTATAAGTTATTTTGTATGCCTAATTCCCACGGTCAGCGCAATACTTTGGCTTGTGTAACAACAGTTTTAGAGGTTTCATTGTCCAGGAGGAAAGTTCAATGGATTACAGAGTTAGTACAGAGTTAGCTGATTACGCATCGCTGTTACTCCTTTGACTCATTCTGCTCATAAGGGCTAGATAAGTAAGGTTCGCATGATCATAATTTGTGCTGCCAGAAACACTTAGTTATGATATGTCAGGAAATTATTTAAGAGAGATTCTTGTTGTTGTTGGTCCAGTAGACACTGTGAGATTTATTAGGCAGAGGCATATAACACACAAGACAGAAGTAACGAAGCATTATTATTATTAAGCATACGCGATCGCATCATTTCACTGGGCATACTTTCTTCTTCTTCGAGATTGAAAGAACCACCAGGATCGTCTTTGCACATTTCGTGTCTCATAAATCCTCGGGTTTCTCAAATTTTTCATTCAGACTGACTTGGAAAAAATAGACGCCAACTCTGGTTGTGATCCGTATTTCTGTATTGTACGTTTGGGGATTCGTGTAGGAATACAAGAAATGGAGAAAAAATGATCAAATATTCACTCGGTAACATTTTACAATTAAGTGAAACAGACTGATGGAATTGAAGGAAACTTCTCTTGGCCCATTGATCAGGAGCAGCACTCCTTCCTCCGTACAACCATAACCGATTATACTGCTTTGTATACTTGTTGAAGTCTTTATCTTTAATGAGTCTTTCACGACTGTTATTAATTGTCCGAGAGGATTTTTACTTTTTACCCAATCTCTCCTTCTTACTTTTTTGTTTCTTACTCCATGCATTTTTCAATTTAACCTTTTAGCTTTATATAAGTTAAAAAATAATAATACTACGAGTTCAGCCCATTACCCTAAACCTTTGACACGAAAGTTCCCCGATTCTTATTGGAAGTTTTGAGAGTAAAAGGATTTTTCATTTTTATTGCTCATAGGGAAATCAATTGACAGCTCTTGCTTTGTACTTGAAATATAAAAATCTGATTCCATTAAAATCCCATCCGAGTGTTTCTTTTGTCCGAGCAAAACTCTTTCCAGTCCAACAATGCAGTATACATGTTATACACCGAAATATACGAGAGAAAAGTAGAGTCACACCTTCTAAAATAATCGCCTGGAGTCAACTTATGGAAACATAGTTTAATGCATGGATAATTTGGCATTAACTATGCTCAGTCATCTTTGACTTCCGTCGTTTCATAAAACCATCCATCCCAGACGACACACAATAAAAAAAAGTGCTGCTGGAGAGCCGATCCAGTCTCATTTTATCCATCCAACTTTTGAGGCTTAGCTGCTCAGACTTACAAGTTTTGTTGGCTAGACTCAAGACACCCTTCGATCAGTCTCGCGCTAACATGCATATCAATAAAATTTCCATCCTGTCTCCATCGTTCATTCTATAAATACACACACTATGAGTATGCATGTGTAGCAATGGAGCCATCGATATAAAACACTTTTCAAAGGTGGAATCAAAGGATTAATGATATACTTCTCCGAGTGGACTGGAAATACACA
>Ga0194135_10001149_pt1 | contig 15548 bp, 15 predicted proteins | sample LitLau_LLRF_2013_FD_134024 | JGI IMG/M metagenome (GOLD analysis project Ga0194135, IMG submission 134024) | Freshwater sediment microbial communities in response to fracking from North America - Little Laurel Run_MetaG_LLRF_2013 (version 2) | ecosystem: Environmental > Aquatic > Freshwater >...
ACATTCCACCCCCACCTCCAGTCAGCATCCATCAAAGTCACTTCTACAATCACCCGCATCCACCACCTTATCCAGGCGGAATTCTCTATCATCCTCAGGCCCCGCATCAGCCCCACTCCCATCCAGCACCGCCAATCAACCATCCAATTGGACTCAACTTTCCACAAGCAGGAAGTAATGCTTCCTCCAAAAACTCCTCTCCCGGGCATAGCCCGAGTCTTTCACCCTACGCTCCGCATCCTTTCTATTCCCAAGTCCCGTACCATCCCACACTTAACAGTCTTCATCATAACCATGTCCACTTCAACTTGTCACATCACCAGGGAGGTGGAGCCCAGGGTCATTTTGGGCCAATGACGGATCGTCGTCCGAGTCTGGGGGCATACCTAAAGGAACTGAGTCCCTTGATTGTTTCTCCCCATGGGAGCAGAAGCGGAGGTTCGGAGAGTAGTCACGAAAGAGATCTTGACCATGATTCAGATGGAAGTTTGAGCCCTGGGAGCAGGGGTTACCGGAGTCTTCCGTATCCCCTCAAAAAGAAGGATGGGAAGATGCACTACGAGTGTAACATTTGTCTCAAAACTTTTGGACAACTTTCCAATCTCAAGGTAATAATAAGGTCAAGTTCTTCCCTCCCTCTTCCTCCGACTTCAATTGATACCCAGCCGCCAGCCTTATTTTAATTCTAACTCTTTCCCATCAAGGTGCACCTGAGGACTCACTCCGGGGAACGCCCCTTCAAGTGTAACGTCTGTACAAAGAGTTTTACACAGTTGGCTCATCTTCAGAAACACCATTTAGTCCACACTGGTAAGAATCAACCATTCGTCAACGACGCGAGTGTTGATAAATTAAACAGATGCGAATGCTAAATTCTAATTGTGCCAATGCCAGATGAGTCACAATTTGTTTTGTTCCAGGTGAGAAACCACACGAATGTGATATTTGTCAGAAGCGATTCTCCAGCACTTCGAATCTCAAAACGCATCTCCGTCTCCATTCAGGGCAGAAGCCTTATGTAAGCTTTTCAATTGGGAAATAAGTAGTTAAGTTATACTTAATTTGAAATAAAATTAATATTTTTGTGATTTTAGGCCTGTGACTTGTGCCCTGCAAAGTTTACACAGTTCGTCCACTTGAAATTACACAAAAGGTGAGTGGAAGGTGGAGCATTATGGAAAATGATGATGAACTCAATGAACATTGAACTTGCATTGATTAATTTTTTGAATTTTAGACTTCACAACAACGAGAGACCTTACATTTGTAACAATTGTAGTAAAAAGTACATTTCAGGTAAGCTTTAACTAAACTTTAAAACTTTCATTTGATTCTCAGTGCCAATGATCTAAAATAATGTTCTAAAAATGTCATTTCAGCAAGTGGCCTTCGAACCCATTGGAAAACTACGAGCTGTCGCCCTCGACCAGAAGATGAACTGAACTTGGAAGGGGAATCTTCTACTCCCCCGGATGGATCCCCTCATGATCCGCATCACTTGGAGTATCCACATTCCGAAAACAGCAATGGTAAATAGTATAAATTAAAAAAAAAATCAAAGCAAAATGGAGAGAATTGAGTAACACAGAACCCTGATTAAAATTCTTGTGTTTTTAGATCTGATTGACATTGAGGGATGCCACGAAGATGGGCTTGGGGACTGTGACCCCTATGGACACCCATTAGACATGGAGATTGATATCAAAGTGGAAGATGATGATGAGCCGCCGCCTACGCCTACTAACAACGGACCACGCCCAATCACGTGCACTTGAACTGCTTGACCAATCACTAATGGAATGAGAACAATCTTAGACAATCGAGGAAATGTTGTACCTGGGACTAAGAACCCTCCGCCCACCAAACACGTCGCCGTCGCCGATTGGAGCCTTCCAGAACTCAACCAATTGAACTACTTTTTTGACAAAGACTCTGTAAATAAAGAATTAGTCATTCATTATTCATTAATATTACTATTACGTAAAGATAAATTTATATTCAATTGTTAATTGTTTAGCTTCTAAGTCCTCCACTTACCTTAAATATCCCACCTGACCTGATCAAATGTAATTTATTCCCAACGGATGCGATGGATGCTGAGCAAAATTATTATACACGTTAAGGGCCAATAAATTATTTTTCCTCTCAAATACATTTCCGTGCTGGAAAACTAGGAAGTTAAATTAAACTACAAGTGGGTGGGGTGAGTAGATTCATTTCATCCCTTTTATTTCACTTTAGCATTTTTGCACAGAGGAAAGCCAACATGAGATAAAAAGTGAAATTAAATTGAGTTTACGAGGGGCATGGTGCTCCTTCGACCTTGGATCGAGCATTTGATTAAGGTTAAGGGAGGGGAATTTCCTATTGAGTCAGACGTGCGTATTGCTTAAGTTTACGGAGCCTTCGCTGGTAGTCGAGGACGGGCCCATTCGACAAAGTCATCAATCAACACTGGCCAGGCACCTGGAAATACAAAGAAGCAGGGACCGTTAAAAGCGGTGTCCGAGGCTTGGATTTGAAATTTAGTCAAAAGCTGACTGTTCTTGGGCCAAGGTGAAAGGAAACGTACCCTCTTCGTCATAATTATTTAGGTCGGGTGAAATGGTTTGAGAGAAATCCAAGAGGAGGACCCAGGTATCACGTGGAATCGACCTTTTATGTTGTTCCTGGAATTTAGTTTATATTCAGAACCAAGGGAAGAAAGGTAAGCATTTGCAAATGAGAGTACCTGAAGAAATTGAGTCCAGAGCGGGAGGAGCTGGAAACGTCCATGGAGGAGGATATTCCAGTAAGGTATTGCCATCTCAACTAATTAAATCATAATCAAAATCAAAATTAATCATTAAGTTCTTAGCTACTACGCCCTCACTTTCATCAGTAGAATCTATGGAGTAAACTCGGGAAGTTTGGGCAGGTTAGTCCTGTTCAAAAACCCATAAACGTATAACTGTTGCACTGATTTTGTTAATGTTTAACTTTTCCTGCAGGTTTGCTGGACTTCTTGAAGTGGATCGTGGAACCGGCAATTGATTGGGTGAATATCCCTTTCCGCAGCCGACGCACCAGCTATCAAGATATCGCAGTTTAGTTCATCCATTCATTAAGTTTTAAATGTTGAATTTATAAGTTTTGTTTCAGAGAGCCGCTTTGACGTTTAATGGGCTCCTGTTTTAATTTTTCAAAAAAATGTTGGCTGCCATTGGGAATCACTGACATGTCGGTAATCACCTGCCCAAACTTCCCGAGTTTTACTCCACAGATTCTACAGATGAAGTGAGGGGGTAGTACAACGTGGCTACATTTTGGCTAACTGTCAAGCATCTTACGTTCAATCCCTTTCTGGTTCGGATTCTTGGCGTAAGAGAACGAGAAGATGTAAAAATCACGAAACTTGTCTGCCTCGCGCAAGACTTCACCCTCCAATGTACTCAATTTCGTCTTAAGCTTATCCAGAGAATCAACCCTATTAAGTAATAAAAATGGGCAAGTAATTGAAATTGCTCATTGAGGAATAGCAATGCTGGGTTTGGGTAAGGGAATAGCGACGGTAAAGGCTCAAGAGCTCACCCCATGTCATGCATTCCAGTGACAAACTCCTCCTTTGTGAATTCGCACTGCGTCCCTGCTTTCATTTTCCATACCATGACGAGGACAAGGCGAGAATCTGCAGGCAAATTGAGATCTTGCAGAAAGCGATAAATCCCTTCCGCTGCCATTTTTTCCGAATCGTGGGGATCTGCAAATATACAAAATTACAGGAGTGAAATCTTCTGGGCTTGCACCCCATTTTAATGGAAAACTGAGATGCCGCCATACCTCTGTACTTGTTAAAAATCTGATCAATCTTCTTCTTGTCGACCACCAAGGATGAGGAAGAGGAGACTCCCTTGTTACCATTCCCACCCATTTCTTTCCAATAAGTCTCTGGGTTCTGGAAGTAGGCGTCAGATGCCTTATTGAAATAAAACAAATAAATAAATTATTGAATGATTAAATTATTCTAATTTTACCATATCGGAAGCAGGCGGTACAATTAGTCTACATAGCGAAAAGTGATGGGAACCGCGCAATGTGGAAAATTTTTCAGGAATCGTCCTTTGTTCTTTGCCCTCTATTCCATACACACCACAAAGAACAAAAGGGAAGTGAGTTTTTATTCAGTGTCACAAATGGAGGGTCGAAAACGTCTAAAATTCTTCTATTCCTTCTGATGTCAACGCTTCGGACATCACACGAGTCAAAATCAAGAAGCCGAATAAGAACTTTAGTAAAAGTAAGTACCATTCGAATATAAACTCTGGGTTAATATTCAATGCTCACACTACTATGTTAATTTGCCATTTGACATTTCGCAGGGACAGGGGGAGATACATGATGAACTTGAACAAAATCCGGACGAGAATGTGGAAAATGACCCTCCAAACATTATAGCTATAGGGGTCATTGACGTTGTAGAAGTAGCAGAATGATGAAAGTAAGTTATAATTATGCACGAACTTAATGAGAGTAGACCTAGCTATAAGCTAGGGCTCTACATTAACACATTCATGTATTATTTACAGTTTGGGTGAAATATCTTCCTGACACGTTCGTCACTAATTCGAGAAGTGGCTCAACTACTGCGCGTGCTCTGCAGATTCAAGCCACGAATCAGTTCGTAGCTGGGATGAGAAGGAACGTCCCTAGATTTCGGATTCAAATAGGGAATTGAAGTACGACTCCCTGTCCCTACAACGCAACGCGGAATTTGGTCTTCTGTCCCGGACATTAAAAGACGTATTGCAATGCAACTTAACATTATAATACCTCAAATATCCAGTGCATTAATAGTTTTTAGTTTTATAACTTACAAGCTCTAGCTTCCAATCGTGCTGGGACAAACAATAGATGGCCAATTGCTCACTCGTCTGTGTGAAGGAAACAAATCGCTTCACTTTGTCCCGCTGAGCCGATTTCAACTTATGCTAAATGGAATGAAATAAACAGGTCATAATTAAACAACACGTTGAAATTTATATACGTTCTTACACCAACCCCATTGATTTTCACACGCGTTATAACTATGACTATGAGTTACCATTTTTACAGCTGGATGAGACCGACTGCTGCTCGTGCTGCTCGAGGTGGATTTATACTTCCCCAGGGTGATCCAGTTTAATTACCCGACGAATGACGACGGGTGTACCTTTTACATCAATTCTAAACGAGTCCTACTTGACCGTCGAGTCAATCTGCCTCTTGTGCTGCCTGGATGCAAAAAAAAAAAAATTAAAACTCAAAATCGAGCCAAACCAATTAACAAATTCGTGTTTTCCCTTCGGAGGAGCACCTTCAGCTTTCTTTTCTTCCTCTTGCGGTGGGTAAGGGTAATCCGCTTTCTCTATTTGGCTAAACTCTTTGCATATGAGATAGAATAAGCAAATGAGGTTTGATTACCTGATGAATTTTGTGTGGATTTTTACTGATTAATGCTGAGATTATGACCTCTAATCTCAGAAAACAAAAGGAAAACGAGATGAAGGGAGGAACACTACAGAACGGAATGAACGTCGAAAAAAGTGAACAAACTTTCTTCCTTTCCTAAATTTTTATTTTGGAAATGAATTGAGAAGTTTGTAATTCGCGCGGTTACAGCAGATTCGCATAACGTTGAAACGTTGAAAAATAATTATTGACGCACTGCACAACCCTGTCTGTCATTTCACCAGTAGTGGCATAGGCATATTTTTTTTTACAGAACAAGTAATTTTATGTCGTCAAAATGTACAAAACAAAAGAGGAATTATAAGTTTATATTATAACATGGTGAAAGATAGCTCGGTTACATAATGGTTAGAATGGTCAAACCATAACCATACACTAACATACCACATACAATTCCAATCTCAAGTCAAACCATACATTTCCTGCTGTCAGAAATACGAGACTTGTAATTACGTCAACTTACGAGGAATGAATAAATTACTATAAATTCACACACAACGGTAATCGTTGTTTTATGTTTCAATTTCTGCAGGAGAGACTATTATTTGTCGTACGCTCCTTCGTCTTTGATAAACTTCTGGAACTTTGAGGAGCTTGAGGTGAAGGCTTGGTGGTGCTGGTGGTGGAAGCCTGAAACAAAAATCAGCCTTGGTTTTCTACTGACTCATTCAACCGATATTATGAATTAATAATGTAGTAGGATTATAGGTATTAATAAGAAGCGGATTTTACCTTGGCCTTTGATGGAGGAGTCTGAGCGTTGTCTTTTTTTCCTCGTGACGGCGGAAGCAGAACCGACTTGAGAGTTTTTCTCCTTTTTGTCACCGCACTACTGGGCGGTGACTTTTCTACTTTGACTACTTCCAGCTTTTCTTCCAATTTGATTCGCTTTCCACTCGTTCGTCCTCCATTACTCTTGGATGCCGAGGCTTTTGCGGAGGCACCGCCACCGCTAGATTTTGACACTGTAGGAGGTGGAGTATCAACGACATCCGGCTCCGCATCCGGGTCAAACTGCTGTTTTGCCTTCCTCTCTCTTGTAGATTTCCGGATTGCACTGAGAACAACTGGCTTCTTAGTTTCCATCTTCTCTTCCTTATTCCCACGGGCCATAAGAGACTGGTTGGTCTCATTCGTTGAAGCTTTATGCGTAACCTCGCCCGCATCATCTTCCGTATTGTCTTCACTGTTGAGATTCTTGGGTGCATCAGGAGGAATGGGGGTACTGGGGCTGGCAATAAGATCATCGATTATTCCGTTGGTGAGAACATTGGGACTGGAAGGTGCTGAAGATGATGGGTGCTGGATATGCCATTTCTTGAACTGTTCAAACAACTGGGAGATTTGGGATGTCGGAGTGGAGAGATTAAGGAGATCAATGAAGTGACGATAAAGCTGAGCTGCTGCTTCGGCACACCTGAGACAAAGACCCACTTGGGTAAGATCAATGCCATCAATAGCATCAGTATCAGCCGAAAAAACTGAGTAGAGAGCTTCAACAATGAAAATAATCGAAGCGTTTGGAACTTTCTCGTCATCCTTGTTGTCGGCTATGTATCCAACCTTCAAACAGAAAACAAGAAGAAAACTGGTAAAGTAAACCCTCGTCACACGCAACGCTGCCACAAGGCTTGCAGAGACGACGAACCTTGATTTCCGTTACTGGAGCATGGCCAGAACTGAATGTTTCCTCGCAATTGATACAAGAATTATTGTGCTTGAATAAACAACTTTCAGCCTTATTCTCTGAAGGCTGAGGGCTAAGGCTGCTGGCGCTTCCAATTTCCTTTGCAGGAGTAGCAGCAGCAACAATTGGAGCATTTTCACTATCACAGTAGTTTGCAGCGTCATCCGGATTTCCTACCGTGGGTGGGTCGTCGGTCCCTGTCCCTTTCTGTTCGTCTGGCATGACACTTTTCCGCTTCAAACTAATGGCGACTGAAATGGAATAAATAGAAAATAGCAATTGAAGCGTGTATCGCAAAATGCAATTTTTAAAGTGTTACTTAACGAACAAAAGTACCTTTGACTTAATTGACCACAGAATACTATTATTTGCTACCGTCGAAACTCGTGCCCCGTGCCGTGCGGCCGTATCCTCGACCTCTCTCTCGAGTAATTCGTGGTTTAGGGCAGCGCAGTGTCCTCTCAAGTCTCGCGCGTTCGTTCGTCAACAGTTCTTTGCCTATTTTGTGTTCGATTCGAATTTCCTCTACCTCCCGCCTTGATGTACGCAGGCACAGGATGGAAGCGTAGCGTTAAGAATATTTCTATCGATTTCTATGTAGTTTTGACGATGTAATTGAATTAATTCCAATCTCAATTAATTTATTATTTCATCCTCATCGGGGACATTTATATGAAATATGGAATTACAGTGGCGGAACCCTGTCCGAATTGGTGAATCGGATGCTCTCCGCGTTCATTAATTGTGTACACTATGTATTAAGGGCAAGGGACGTAAATTGAGGTGAAGAATTCATGGATAGAGGTACTGATAAAGATCGGTAGGCCTTGAAGGGTTAAGGACTCCAACTTCCGGATCCACAATCATTGTAACACTCTCCTCCCCTTCATGCGGTTTGGGGGAACGTGAAGAAATGGCCTCGGCTTCTCCATTCCTCTTCTTCACTACGCGCGTCCGTCGAAGTGTGGAGTTAGTTAGGTCATCCTCGAGGAGCTCTTCTCCGTTCATTAGTTTCTCCACCACGGACTTCGGATGGAGTTTGGAATGATAGTGCTGGGTCAGATTGTACCTTCGTTTGAAACCTGGTGAGGAGAAACGTGTTGCTCAGAATCGGTTTGAGGGGTTGGATTTTGCGGATTTTGCATCACCGGAATGAAGACAACTGTGAATGAAATCAAGCAAACTTACTTTTATGGCACAGTGCACATTTGTGAAGACGAATTGTCATGAGGTCCCTGTGGATCAAGTTGTGCCTTGCTAGAGCCCTGTGAGTGTGGTGTGACAGAGGTTCTTTGATTAGACGCCGAAGAAATTAGGCATGCTTTAACCATGAGTTTGTCTATATACCTTCTCTGCTTAAATGACATTCCGCAGTGGTTACAGAGGTACTTCCGTTCTGCACTGTGGATTTCCATATGAATCTGCAAAATTTGAAGATAACTTCCAATTTCAATAACATTGAACATTTCCTTTAGTTTCACTCCAATAATACCTTGAAAGTTTGCTTTGAAGAAAAGAGTTTCCCACATTCAGAGCATTGTGTCCCTTCTTTATTGATTTCATCAGGATAAGGTGCGTCCGTAGCTTCAGCCCCATGCAGTATTCTCTCATGCTTTTCCAAATGTGACATTCGAAGAAATGTGCGGTGGCAATTCATAAAAGAGCATTTGATGATAGACCGATCATGTATCCTCGAATGCTGAATCAGGGAGGACTTGGAAGAAAAGGGTTGATTGCAAAATCCACAGTGGAAACGGAGATGCTTTTTCTCATGATCTTCAGCTTCTGCATTTGATCCCATGCAAAAATGTGATTCGAAAATATCGGGGTCAAAGGACAAGAAGTAGCATTTAGCACATTGGCTGGGTTTCCTTTTTTCATGATCCTAGAACAAAGAATCTTCAATTAAAACCCCGTTACGCACGACTACGATTTCTTTTTTGTCCTTGAACCCTTCTAACATGTTGTTATGGAATTACCATCTGAACGTGATTATTCATGAGCCAGTGATAAAGGAATTCTTTTCCACATTCCGGTTCTGAGCATTTGACCTTGCGATGTGGACCTCTTTTTCCAGCAGTCGCGTTATGACGTCGACGTCGATCACAACGCGGTGGTGGACATTCCGCCAATCTCATTCGCGTAACGGCTTCTGGTTCTGCATCACTCCTCGGCTCAAAGTCGGATTCTTCATATTCCGAACCCATAGCAAGTGCCGCTGGTTCTTCTCTGCGTAGGCCTGGGAATATTGACTCTGGTATTCGGATTTCATTATCGTTTGAAACTTTGCATGGTTGAGACCGGCGCATCTTTATCTCCCTGATGTCTACAAAAATCAAAAAAATCAAGATCTGGCACTGATGAAGACAGTAAAGCAATGGAAGACAAATTAAATTTTCTCACGGCTTCCTTGTAATCGACGAGTTTTGACATGAAGCTGTGATGATGAAGAGTCATTTCCCTCCTCTTCCTTCCTTAATTCGGGTATTTTGGAGGTAAGAACATGAAGAGCGTGTTCGGATTTGGAATTGTGACAGACGACAGGATGCAGGTAAGAGTTATGCCGACAATCCTGGGTGAACTTTGAGTAGTATTGGTATAATTGGGACAAACACCAGGAACACTCACGGCAAAGAACCAAGTCCTCCTCATTGAAAGTGGATTTGAACAAATCAGATTCCGCCTTCCATTCCATACTGAAAACTTTGAGGAGAGCATCCGAAACTGTCGTTATCTTCCCGGATCCCTTTGGTATTCCCTTGCCCCTTTCAGATTTATTCTTCCCCTCAGTTCCACCAATCTCAATAATGTCCTCCACTTCGTCCTTGATGTGCTTACGCTTAGTGCCTCCACGATTCCCCACCTGAAACCGAAAGGACAGAAACTGAAATTGAAGAATTATTTTTATATAACCTCTTTCCAAATTTAGTAATGGATCTTACTTCATGGTGCGCATTGGTTTCACTTATGCCCTCGGACTCGCATGAAACCGGGGAGCATGTATCGAGGGGATCAGAGAATGCCCGCATCATCTCTTGGTTTAAGCAACTGACATTGCAATTAGCACATCGAGGCATAGGCTGGTTGCGAATAATCTGGCGTAAGCTCCTCCTCATGTCGAAAACGGACACTATTCGTTAACCCAGAACCAACACTTCACCGTTACCTGTACCTCTGACCTTTTCCCCTTGTGAAAACCAAACCTAAAACGACCAAAACTTTTGACGTAAACAATCATCAGCTGTGGAGGAGTTCTAAAAAAGTGGACATCCCGCGTCTTTCTTAATCTTCAGCAGCATTCATTTAGATATGGACACCCTTTCTTTTCCGTTCCTGGACGTGACACGCCAAGCAAGCCCTTCAGCAAATTGAGTAAATGTTAATCAATTATCCCTGATTTGTGAATCACCCAAACTAATCGATTCTTCCAAAATTACCAACACTGTATACAGTAAGGACTAAAAAACTGAAATACTTTCGGTTTTTTTCTTGCTTTATAAGCACCAATTATTAATTCCTCCACTTTGGATTTTTAAAACTTAAGGTCAATATTAGCAAAGCTTGAGAGAGGAAATCTTGTCGTTGAGTCGGATTTTAGCAAGATTGTCCGTTCCAAAGTCGTGTTCTTTGAGTTTCTTTGGCGCCTCTGACGCTGGACATCCCTGAGCTTTGAAGACTTGGACGCAGGTTCCTTTTTCAGGCTTGATCGAGGAAATGAAGCCCCGGAAACTGGGGTCAATATCCACGCATACCCATTTCGGAAGGATATATGGCTCACTTGTCCCTAAAGAATCCATAAAATCAGTGACATTCACAGATGCAAACAGACAAAAGGCACGAGGGTGAATTCAGCCTGATATAATAATTAGCCTTTACCTTTGTAATGTTCATCAATGTACACGGTTACACCTCCCTGTGGTGGCAGTGCTCGCTTGACACGAGCAGCTAAGCCAAATACGTTTTAGTTATCCTATATCGATCAATCGAAACCATGCAATAAAACGCGTTTACCTTCAACAGAGATGCTTATGCCAAGTAGACAGAACACCATGATACACATTCCTTTGCCTGTCATTCCTACAGTTTTCTAACAGGAAAACGACAGTTCTGTTCCAGGGACCGACCGCGATGCGATTGAAACATCAATTAAGAGTAAATTGCTTCTTTTAATGCTACCAGTCTCGCCCACTTTAACGTCTGTGGTTTAATAAATTTTTGTCAATTGATCCAACTACACCAAACGCTATTTTTTATAGGAAACTCTTCGCCAGCAGCCGTTAAATTACCTTGTCTAACTCTGAATGAAGGCGCAAAATTCACCGGTAGTTAAATGGAAGCAATTTTTTAATATTCACTGCTTCTAAAGAAGTTAGTTATAGAATGACTACACAGCAACGGTTCCAGCTCCACGCTCCAGTTCTGGTCTCGACTCTAAACTAACAGGATTCATTATCGGGTGGGCCCCAGGACGGAGGTTCTCCAGGCTTTCTTGTTCCTCCAAAAAGTTTCGATTTGTCCCGAAATTTGGTAGAGCGCTCAACCTCCTTGTCATCAAAGTATTTTCCAACGAAGAAGCCGGCAGTGAGGACAGCAAAGAATGGTATCATTTGTTTTCGGAATCCAAAGATGTTTACGCCCTGCATTATTTGATTTGATTAATTTGGAGAAATCACAATCCACGTCTCTTTATCAAGCAGCAGTTCCTTTTCCTTCCAGTGCCTTTTCAAGTTTCCCTGCAAAAGAAATAAAGGACGTAACTCTGGACTGGACTCTGGAGTCGTCGGGAATCAGCATCGGGAGGTGGCCTGCTAAATTCACCTAATATCTAGTACAACTAAACCTGCATTACCTGCACCATTTTACTTTTATATAAAATTGTCATTTTAACTAATACTTATTACTAAACTTATTAAATAACTTACACTTTCGAGTGCGATTCCAATCTGCAAAGATTGCTCCAAAACAAACCACGGGGAAGAAGATTGATGGGCCGTATCTCTGCAAGAATGGCCGTACAACACCCATAAAATACTCACAGGCTACCCGTGGATTGCCTGTGTGAATTAATGAATTAACCAAAAATACAGATAAGATGAATGAAATTGAAAGTGTGTTGAATTATTATTGAATCTAATAATTCTTCAAAAACCAAAATGCAAAGCAAATTAAGCAGGTTTTCCTTCTTAATCTTTTATTTGAACTTTGCGCTTAAACTGAAAGTTGATTAATGGGGACGAGGAGGAGGAGCTGACGACGAGTGACGACGCTGCACTTCAAATGACGCCAAAATGTTAATGTAAATGTTATACCCTCCGAAATTACCCTATCAATTTAATCCAATTAACTCTTAGTTAATCAATTAATTTATCTTATTCATGCCATGTTTCTTTCTGGTGAGTTCTTCAATGGTTCCAGTTCTTCCTTTTCCTCCATCTCAAATCCCTCACTATCAAGCTTCCCCTTATTACTTCCACTGGAGTCATCGCTTTCCGGTTCCAATTCGCTGAAACCCGGAGGAACTCTTAAGTACACCATTTCAGCATCCTCTTCCGTTTTACGCTTCATTCGGAATCCGCTCCCACCCATACCCATTCCTCTTCTTCCTCCCATCCTCCCGCCCATTGCGGCAGGGGACAAGCTGTTAAAGTTTGTAACCATCGCGTTAATTGAGTCGCTGAAAATGGACAAGAAAAATATTAGACGTACGAATCTATACAACGATTTTGAAATTGGAAGTATAAGCTCATCTCATGGCAATGCCAAACCTTACCCCAAGTCTAGGTAGAATGCTTCATAAATATTCCCACCGCGCCGTTGGCCCTTTCCGTGTATGAACTTTCGAAGGACAACGTAGTGTCCGTCTCCTGGAGGATAGTTACGATCCGGAAATACAATAAAACGTCTTCCAGAGTCAATTTCTCGGCGTCTGAAAACAGGTGGTCCTCTTTGATCCGTCCAAGAGAAATATGGAGTCCCACCCCCGCCTCCGCCCACTCTTTGTATCATTTTGTTTGACATTTCAACCAACTCACCGTCCACCATTGCATATCCTGGAGGAAGATATCCTTGAGATCCCATACCGCCGCCTCCATAAGCCCCTCCCATCCTTGAACCTGGGTAACCGCCGCCCATGCCCGCAAAGGCTTCTGCACTGTATTCAAGCCATGACACCACCACAACCGCAACTAGATTCCAAACTGTCATTCTAAAAAAAAAGTCCGGCCAGAACAACGTTTCGGTTACTTTGAGAATTCATGTGAAAGGTGAAAGTGATTCTTATGGTGATTAAGGAAGTAAATGTAGCCATTAGCTGATTTATGCGTTTCTAGCCAATGCGACTGGTAACAATACAATCGTAAATTACATCTAGCTTTGAAAATTTGAATTGAAAAGGAAATATCAAGCAAATGCTTTCAAAGTTCGTCTTTCTTGTGTGTGTCTGTGTCAGACATGTAGAAATTGTCCCAAAATTGCATCCGTTCCTGGAGAGGGTTCTTTAGGAGGAACACGTCATCAGCCAAGTTGAGCCAATTAAGAGAATTGGACTCAATTTCACCCTTCGTCACTGGGCTCCATTCCGGTAGTTCCCCGAAAGAGACTTTCGGGATACTAAACTCAAAATGAAAGTATCCAAGTTAAGAATTTGTAATTAGTGAGCGCTTAAATTCGGAGGCTTCCCTGCGTCCTCACTAACCCAGTTTGAACAAAGCTTGCAATAAGCTTGACGAATTTCTTGGAGAATTGAATATCCTTTTCCTGGCTAAGCTGAGCCAAATGGGGGACTGGACCCGTGAACCCGGTTGGATTGAATATGAATGAGAGATCCTCACAGTTAGTCACTCCTTTAAAAAGTAAAAATTGAAACCAAACTTAAATTAAAGTTTCATCCATTTATGAAATTTTTGAGATGAGAATTAACCTTCCATGTCGTCTTGAATTCCAAAGAGACGGACCGGGCTAAAGTCTGTACGATCATGACTGAAAATCCCCACATAAACCGAAGTTTGTGCTCCTAGAATATGCGCTGTCGTTTTGATTGAATGTGCATACCAAGCGTCCGTGTAGAGATTGGTCAGGTTCATTTCCCTTGCAGGTGTGATTGGATCCCCATCAAAATAGAATTTAAGGATTTCTTTGGTAACTTGGTCCTTGGGAAGTTTCAATTTCCGAGGAATCTCATAGCCAAAAGTAATTGGAGCAACTCGTTCAAATTCGTCATTCAAACTCTTCAAGAGTTCCTCATTCCGCACAATCACTGAAGAAATCAAAAAGGCAAAGAAGTTTTAGTATACAAATGGTGTTGCTTAAATTTTAATTTTGGAGGTCAAATGGAAACAAGTGGAGACTTACTGGCAGCATATGTCATTGCGCCTTCGTGTGGGGTCATCGTCAATATGATTGGAACCTTCGCAAAGTTTCCTTCTCGAAAGCGATCCTCTGGGAGCTCATCCAAAAATGGTTCCGGATTTCGAGTACTTTTAACTTCAAGAGATGGCCTAATTCGGAATAAGTCTAAATTCCATTTCTGAAAGTAAATTCGATAGAACAAGTTCTGGAAATTCAGTTAGGAGATGGTTAAAATAATTCAAATGCTTTCAATATGCATCCTTACTCATTACCTGGATGGTTTTCTGTGCCAGCATGAGTGTTTCCAACGGCTCGTCCCGGAGACAGGCAACGAGGTCCACCGTGCTGTTGATGTTGCAGTTAAGATGATCCCCCATTTCAGTTGCTTCCTGAATACTCTTCTCCACGAAAGAAAATGGGCTAATCGGAGTCCCCGAACTTACGTAGACACGATGGTAGAGCCCTGAAAAAAAATTCTAAAATATAAAGTGATCGGTTGGTAAGGAAGCTCAACCGGTAGGGAGAGGTACCTTGTGCCAAGGGGGAGGTCATGAGGTATAGAGCAGAAGCACCCCCAGCGGAGTTTCCGCAGATTGTCACTCGATCCTTGTCTCCGCCAAAGTGTTCAATGTTCTCTTGTATCCATTTCAAAGCTAAAACTTGGTCCTTCAGTCCCATGTTTCCACCTCCGTCCAATGTGTTTAAGAATCCTGGGAGTTCCAATTTTCCAGTTATTGGTTACTTCTAGCGGCAGGAATATTGACGCTTAGAATTGAGTTTTAAGTAACCTAGAATCCCAAGCCTGTAATTGATGGTAACAAGGACAATCTCTTCATCAACTAGAAATGAACCACCAAACTCAGTGGATGCTCCCATATTGAACCCACCCCCGTGGACGTAAACCAGCACAGCCCGTTTCTTATTATCGGTCTGGATCAATTAAATTTTAAGTCAAATTAAACTAAGATTTGATTCCGTTCGATTGGAAAAGTTTACCTTGGGGGTGAATACGTTGAGAAAGAGACAA
>Ga0194135_10001150_pt1 | contig 15535 bp, 15 predicted proteins | sample LitLau_LLRF_2013_FD_134024 | JGI IMG/M metagenome (GOLD analysis project Ga0194135, IMG submission 134024) | Freshwater sediment microbial communities in response to fracking from North America - Little Laurel Run_MetaG_LLRF_2013 (version 2) | ecosystem: Environmental > Aquatic > Freshwater >...
CATTTCATCAAATATAAGTATGTAGGCCTTCAGCGCTACTTGATCTAGACGAGTTCCAAGACTTTGATAATTCCTTGGCTGTTTGCAGCAACAATGACCGGGGAACCTGTCCTCCATGCCACTGCCGAGACGAACTCTGACGTAACTTCATCCTGCCTCACCGGATGGATCATGCTCCGATAGTTTTCAAATTTGTAGTTGAGGAGTGGGTAGGGTAGGTCCTTGTAGTAGACGTAAATGGAATTGTTCTCCGACCCACAGGCGACATAGCTCCCATCCGTCGTCAATCCCACAAAGTTCTTATCATTGACATGTCCTGTGTAGGACCGCACGCAATCCCGAGCATTTAAACTCCAAAGTTTGAGGTTACTGTCAGTAGATGCAGAGATGAGTTCTGTGTTGGAAGCAAACTTGACATAGCTAACAGCCTTCTTGTGACCTTCATAGATTCGAAGGGGAGTCTTTGGTTGACGGAAGTCGTAGTAGTGGATACAGTGATCAGCAGAGCCGCAAGCAATAGTGTAGGAACTTCCTGGGACAAACTTAACACAGCAGACATTTGCATTCGTTTGGATTGTCGTGCCTGAGTTTTGCTGAGTGACGGACCAGAGTTTGACCTTGCAATCATCAGAACCGGAAACAAGGAACCGCGGATCTGCATCGCTGAAATCAACACTCCAGACTCGCTTCTCGTGCTCATTCAAAGTACTGCAATACAAGATAAAACCGAATGAAAATGAGATCATAAATGAGATATCAAAATTCATGATTTCTAAATTCTAAAGCCACACTTACGAAACTGTTTCACAAGTTGATGTATCGTAAATATTAACTTTCCCATCGTAGTCTGAACTCGCCAGTTTGCTTTTGTAGAAACAGCTGTAGGAAACACAACTGATTTTGGAGGTGCAAGCAATCTCTCCATTTGGGGTCTGCATCTTCACAGCAGATGCAATGACTGATCCATACTCGAACAGTCGAATTTTCTTTGTCACTCCAGCAATGGCAAAGAAGTCTCGGTCCTTGTCAAACTCAATGGTAGAGACAATATTCGTATTCGCTAGACTCTCAGAGGTGTAGGAGAGTGTAGCCAAGAGTTTAAATGAACTGTAACGTGAAATACGAACGAGAGCGTCTGTAAAGTCCTGCAGATCCTTCCTCGGCATGGTCTTCACGCCACCCACTTCCTCCTTGGTCGCAGTGGGACTTGATGGATGATAGTTTTCCCAGTACATGGCGGATAAGGAATCAAAATGGGAATGTATTTTGAGCTTCCGCTGAGCAACGGAAGGCTGGAGCTCCCGTAGTTCCTTGTCCGTTGCGTTGAAATGAATGTCTTTAATGGGTAAACGCCCATTAGAGGTGAGGTTGTATGTTGTAGTCTGGGAGGAAGTGCCAGGTTGTCCGTCTGTTGGTTCTGAGGAAGCTTGAATGAACGCCGGGTATCTCTCTTTTGTTTTGTCGGCACTGGCTCCTCCGCTCATATCATCCAATGCCTCCTTCTGGATTGGGAAGTGAGCGAGATCAGAGTTAATATGGGTGAGTTCATCCAATACTTTCTTGAGTTCCGCCTCCTTCAGCCGTTGGAGCTCAGTCAGAAAATCTAGTATGAGAGAGCGGCGACATTCTTCCGATTCCGTAAATAATACTTCCTTCTTTCGACTCAACATGGACATCAAAACATCCACTTCCCCCATGCTCAAATCATCGTACTTTTTTTGAAAGAAGGAATAAACGTCCAAGTCTAAAAAGAGAGAAAATGTCAATCAAAAACCAAACTCATCTCGTTCTCGGCAGTGTGACCAGTAGAAAAGACTCACCGTCAAAGGCATCCCCATTGTCTGCAATATTGGCTGCAGCCATGTGGACTTCTGTATTAATCTTCCTTGCATTTAATGCTTGTTTTCGCATTAGATGATGAATAGCCCGATTCGGAGCAATATTTGCCCGCCTGACCTCAACGCTACAATTCGGACACTTCGTTTTCACCAAGAGGAATTTGTCAATGCAGCTCAAGCAGAACGTATGTCCACATTGAGTAATGTGTGGTTCTCTAAACTGCTCAAAGCACAGGGGACAGAGGAAGTCGTTCTCGGTTCCCGTGTCCCACATTATTTCTTGTGGATAGGGTATGGTCCTCAATGTGTTTGGGGCGTGGCGTTTGGATGCTGGGGGTCCTGTTGGGGAACCTTGTCGTTTGCTGGTCCCAGGCGCCGGCATACTGTTCGAAGCATTTCCATGAGCCGCCTGCCTATACAAATCACCCATTATTTCATGTGTCCTGGGATGTTCGAAGCTGGTGGTGCGGATTATTTGAGGTAGGCTGGCTGCTTGAACTAAAGCTGAGGCAGTTGTTTGAGTTGAAGCTGGAGGGACTGGACGAATATTCCTCTGCGGGGGAGGAGCCGCCGCGAGCCCGCTTAGAGGTTGACGAGGAAGGAGGGCTCGAGCCAAGTGTGCATTGAAACTGGCAGCATCAGGAAATCTCAATAACGGACGGAGCATATTTAACTGTGCTTGCGTGACTACTTGATTTACTCCGGTAGTGGTGACTGGACGTTGAGTCTGAAGTTGTGTTGCCGTAGCAGAGATGCTAGCACCAGTAAAGGAAACCGGAAGGGAATTGCGAGGCGCCTGTGGATTCAGTGTACTTGGTTGACGATGTCCGAGGATACTTGGTCTCGGAGTCCGATCTGGCCGGAGGCCCAAATGAAACCTCTGAAGTCGGGCATTGTCCCTTATAAATTCTGGAGACATATTAGTAGAGGCAGCAGGGGCATGTGGTGCCTGGGTTATACGTCTAATTGGACCAGGAGTTGGATCTTCTTGGAGTCCTCCCAATACCGGATCCTCATCCGAATCGGACATTGTTTCCGTTGGGGATGGACGAAGATCCACGTACCCTTGCTACACAGACACCAATCAAATAATGAGAATTAGTTGTGCTACTTATTATACATGGATGTGATCTTGTGGCATAATATAAAAGAAAACAAAAATAAATAACTTTACGTGTTTCCTTTGATGAGTTGTATAATAATTGTTATATCCAATCCAACCTAACTTTTTCGAATAAAAAATTATTAGTTGTAGAGTACCAACACGGACGGAGGACTTTTTTTTGTACTGCTGTTAGATTTCGAAATTAATGGAAATCAATTTTGCTCCTTAGATCGTTCAGTGAACGAATGAAAATGAAAACGAACGTAACGTAAGGAAAGTGAATTAATTTCCTAAAGTTCTTTGCCCGCTCTTTCCGAAATTCCGCTTTGTGGTTGCAGATGGAGACAAAGTCGATATTCCTCCGGCCCAACGACGCTTTAGTATGCTCCTCTTCTTTACTAACTTTTGATTCTTATCAATGAATCATGGATTTTGGATTTTTGGGCCAAGAAGGCAAGGATGAACATAGACGAAGGACCACCCAACAATCAGAGCAAGAATCGAATAATGGAAAAATGACAACAATAGGAAGATGTCACGCAGTCTCACTGGACCCCCCGCCACCATCTAATTTATCACATTTAATCCATTCAATTTCTCACAAATGGATTCAACAACTGAATGACCCCTCGATCCTCTTCTCTCCCGCCCTTCCTTACTCCGGATTGGTAAATTGGTGATGATAAAAGATGATAACCTTGGATTAAATCAAACGATTAGAAAGATACAAAATTATGCATTTTTTCAGGATTTTGCAGGGTTCAAGGCCGGCCTTGTCGGGTGAAAAATTATGTCAACTTGAAATAATTTCAGGTGTTTAAAATCCGAGAATATGTGTCATGATAAGCTATTTACCAATTACCCTCCCGTTAGACACATTCTAAAGACACAGGAATGGACCTGCGTCTCAGGGAAAGTGCTTCGTTTCTTGATTAGTAAAACCCTTATGACTCGCAGAATTAGGAGTTTGTAAACTCAGCAGTCTCATGATCCACGAGATCATAACGCAGATTAGGAGAATTTTGCTAGCAAATACAGGATGGGCCTGAGTAAACTGAATTACTGACTTCATTCTTATAGTACTGGCTAAAATTAGTAAAGGTAAATTAGTTAAAAAAGTAAAGGTGTCCTCGGTGTCCTCTTAGAATTTTATCCCTTTTTTTTCTCGAGAAAATGGAAACGGGGAGCTGAAATTGGAAACCCAGGGAAGTATTATTGGAATAAATATATGCTGGCCGGGCGTAATTGTGTGATTGGTTCCGGATTCCCCGACCACCATCACACAACTCAAAATACAGAAGGTTTGTGTATTCGGAATTTTCCTGCAAAGGAAGACTTTCCTCCCCCAAGTGATTTCATTCTTCAGAATTAGATTCGGAAAGTTTAGATTTTTTGAGATTCGAAATTTTTGGCTTAGAAAGAGAGTTACCAAATAATGGAGAAAATGCTTCACTCGATGGCTATGGCTGGGAAGGAGTGGTAAGAAAATTGGTGAAACATCCAATTGACAAATGAAAATAGATCAATTGGCGTGCTGGCAGAGGTGTTGGAGTGGGAGAGAACGTAAAGTCGGACGTTTTCTTGAATGAACAAAGGTGTTAGATTTCTGGGCAAGCAGTGAATAAAGTTGGTGTCCATTAGAGGGTGATCCTTGGGTGCCTTTGCTGAAATTGACGTCAAAGGCCGGTTCCCTCTTCGGCTCCTTTTGACTTTTGGAGAAGTGGGTGTTGACAAGGTTTTCAGTTGTGAACAAAAGTACCCAGAAATCCTTTTATCTTGGTTCCCTTTTCGGACTTCAAATTAGTAAATCCGATACATTTTACATGTCCCTCTTCTGTTTCGAAACCGGGACGGTGGACAATGGGCAAGAGTCCAGGTCCCAGTCAATAGACCCCTTCTAGTCGTCCTCCCGCACCAATACAACAAAACAGAATCAATTGTGGCTGCTGGCTGAAACAAAATTTCCAATCATGTGCACATGTCACGTCATTATTCTTTTCTCAATTGAAACTTGTTTTTTTTTGGATAAATAATTCCTGTTACCTTTCCAGCACAAACACCCGCTACCGGAGACAAAAACACGCAACCTCAGCAGCCGCAGCTCTGTGACCGTGTGCCAAGGAGATTCTTTTCAAGAATCAAGGTTTCGTTGTTGGAGGGAGAGTGCATTTGAGTCCAACAAGGCACCCACCCAACCAACCAATGGGTGTAGAGGAAGTATCAACACTAGAAGCCGAAGCAAGCCCTTGTTTTTAAAATGGTGAATCGCTGGGAGGCGGGAGAGACGGCGTAGCCAATTTTTAAAAGTCCCTTAAACAGTTATCCTATTTTCAAGAAACAAGGAATTGATTTTAATAGCATTTCCAAAGTGCATTCATAAATCGAAAATAATATCGAAAGCAGTAAATGCTAAATTATTAAATGCTCACTGTAATGGTTTCTGACGATTTCTGGTATACTTTCTGGCTTAGCTTTTCTCAAATTTTTTATATCAGCGAAAATTCTCTTGAATCTTGGAAAATTAACTTGCAGTGTGCCTACGGAGGGGCAGCTTCTGGATGCAGATTTGTGTGGGGTACTTCGTGTCCAATTAATCACATCACAATCCACGAACATGGGAAATATTTAACCTAAGAATGCAGCAATGGAACACGCCCAGAATTCGTCAAGAAGGTACGCAAGGGATGATGTATTGCCTCCGCCCTCTTGAATCAAATCAACTTCACGAGAACTATAACCTAACGTGGAATCCTTTCAAGTCATCCTATTTTGTAATTTTTGATGAGCATAGAGTAGGAGGTGCACGTAAACTGGAGGATAACAGACACAATTTGAAGATAAATTCATAAAATTTCTATTCAAGGTATTCAGAGGATTCAAGTGTGGGAGGGAAGATCATCTGAATTCCTCTCGTAAATTCTATAAATGGGGATTTCTTGCTTGACTACAAAAAGTTGGAAGGAATCACCGAACGCCGCCGACGACGACAACAACGCTTGATGACAATAAATTTGGCACGGTTGGTTGAAAAAGGTGTGAAGATCCCTCATATTCCCTGATCCCTAGACCCTCAACTATAATCATAAAGTCCCTCATATTGCCGGGAATTCTTACTAATTCTTAGGAAATTCAATTCAGGTTAATAGAACTGATTTTGGTGTTTCGTGATTCCTTAATAATCAGAATGTTTACGTAAGAAATGGGTTGGAGAGATGCAATAAATTCATTGCTTTTCGTATAGGTTAATACGAAGGAAATGTGTTCGTTTTGCAGAGAATATCTTTGGATTTTGAATTGCTGGGGAGGTCCGATCAATCATTTGAGATGTCGATGGCCCCCTCCGGTGTCAATATTGCCTCAGTCCCTTCCTCGCCATTCAAATGGCATTCTGCTTTTAGATCTTATACTTCCTCTCCTTCCCAGGTGAATTTGATGAAATTCCAGGTCACTTTCACAGCATGACCTCTCCTTACCACTTCATCGGCAATAGGACGGGGGACTCCTTCCTTCACAATTTAGTGACTTTCATTCATCTCAGCTCCACCAAAATAAGCACGCATAGCTCCAAAGGAAGTTAAAAACGGTTTCCCAATAAAGTTTATTCCGCATATTGAAAATTTTAAAATTGAAGTTGAATTCTGACAATATAGCGTCGCTCCACTAGTTAATTTGATTTACTTTTACGTAAGTAAGTAACTTAAACTTTCTAAACTGAATTGGTAAATGTTTAGTTTTCTCCTGTTCCCCCTCCCTTTAAGCACATGAAACATTTGATTCAATGGTCTCTTCTCGTCTCCATCGCCAACGTACTTTTTCCTCGTCGTCATTATTCTATTGTGTAAGTTGGATGAGATCAGTAGGGGAAGTTGAATTGTTGATTCGGAGGAGGGAACGATGGGTAGGAAGTCATGAAATCCGGAGTAGCGGAAGCGGGAGTCGAGAAGAAGGGAGGGGCATAGGGATGATGGAGGGGTTGGAAAGGGTTAGAGCCGTAACCAATCAGAACGCCTGCCGGGTTGTATATTCCTCTCTCATGCGTTCGCGTGTGCTTCTTCAAATGATCCTTCCTACCAAATTTTTTACCACAGTAAGTGCAGGGGAAGGGACGGAGGCCTAACCAAATCAAATTAAACAACCAGTTGATTAAAACAAGCTCATAATAATATCAACAGTCCTAAACTGGAAAAGTTAAATTAGAATTCTGAACAAGTTGGTTGTTTTTTTTTAAATCTTTTTTTTAAATTTTAATTATTACCGGAATGTATTCTGCGATGCCTTGTAAGCTCTTCATTTCTCGTAAATCTTTTCCCACAAGTTTCTTCTTCACAGACAAATGGCCGCTCACCTGCGGAGAAAATTTGTTTAAATAAAATATTTTCTGGAATTATCTTCTAGGAAAAGTGTTTCGTGGTGAATTTGATTTAAACTTGGCTCATTCCTTCCATACATGACAGCATCTGAAATTACCTGTGTGGATCCTAACATGCCCTTTCAATTGCCCATTATTCGAGAAGGCAACTTGACAGTGTGGACAATGGAATCGTTTTGGGCGTTGTCTCTTCACTTTATTATGCGAAGAAGTGTCAAGCGGAAGAAGTCCCATGACAGCCAATTCATTTTTCGATAAATTTGCCAAGTCATTGATGGTATTTGGATAGAGGAAGATGTTGGAGAGATTGTTTGTGCCGGGGAAACTGGGTGAAAAGTGACGAAAGTCACTCAAGTCCGTTGGGGTCATTGGCTCACTACAGGAAATTGAGGCTGCTGGGCTGTCTGGCACTTCCTTTTCATTTTCACTCATCCCCACTCCTTCACCCCTAAGTTCTGGATCTAACCGGGAAGGACACTTTGAATTTGGGTTATTAATCGAATTGGATCGCCGGTGGTGATGGGATCTAATTTTGTGAACGGGACTTAAACTTTCCTTGGATGAAGAAGCGGCCGTTGCACTCGTTCTTCCTGGGATTAATTGTTGTTTCCTCTCCATCCGACCCTTTCGTGAATTTTCGTTGACTTGGGTCTCATCTGCTGGCGGAAGGAAGTGGGTAAGTCCTGTCCCACCAGAAGGAAGGTCCCATGGCCTAAATATTTTCCCCAGGAGTGTCATCTCGATCACTTGAAATTGGTCAACAATTCCACTTAAGTTGTTGTTGATGGTAAGGTGTAGATGTGCTGAGTGGGAGCTTGTAATCCGATCTCCTTGAATGGAGGCTCAAGCTTCGTCTGATGGTAATCCGATAAGAGGATTAGGATCAAGTGAGCTTTGGGAAAAGTGAGCCCTTGGATGATTACCGACAAGGGGCATGAGAGGAGGCCCTTCGAAGGCAGACCAACAGGCAAAACCTCCAAACCCACCGCAACGCTCCCATCTACAAACTTCATTAAAAGAGCCAACCCTCCCTCCCCAGTCCCACCATTCCGAACGCAATGCATCTTAGCTGCTTTTAGAATGAAACCTTGTTTTAATCACTTTTTACGGAAAGCTTTAGTCATCACTATCGAATTAATCCTGTTTTTATCCACATTCCATTATAGAAATCACAAATCAAAAGCCTCTTTATTTTCTGACTGTTACTTTTATTTAATTTAGTTGCAGCGTTTTTGTTATTCGGGAAATCAGCGAAGCTTGATTGAAATGAAAACTTGGTATGGACATTTCGGATAATACAAACTTGTAAAACCCAATTTTAATGGAACGAGGTTACAAAATATCTCTAAAAAGAATATAGGAACAGCTATACAATCTAAATTAGCTCCCCTTTCTTTATTCCACTGTCGGATTCAATGAAAATGTTAGTTGGTAACGTGAAAATAGTTATAATAGAACTGGACTGCTGTTAAGTAAGAACAATTCAATACATGGCACCCCTGCTAAAATTTACTTTAAAAAAACTGTCAAGTGACCCAAGTTTGGAAATTCTAACGATTCCTCCCCTTCCACAAGCGTTACTTCTTGCTCATAAAGTTTTCCTAAAATGAAACTTATTACTAAATCCTGAAGGTTAATTCCAAAAAATGATTGATTCGGTTTGGTCGTATTAGCCAACTTGGGATTAAAATCAAAATATTGAGGATATTTACATGTAACTTTTGGCTTGTCTTGACGTCTCTAGTGACGGATTAGGTGTCAGGCGAATGAAATTGGCCAAGTACGCTCTCGAAAGCGATCATTTAAAGGGCACAGGTCTTAGAAAAGGAAAACGTCGAGTATGTGACTTTAAAGTTCTGGTTTCTTGAGGGGCATTTTGTGGTGGTACAATGGACGGGACTTTTGTGTCCTTTTCCTCCAGTGTCTCTAAAGAAAGGTCCTGAGTGGCCCTTGTTAAGTTGGCAGTTGGCAGGGGGACTTGGCCGCTTGAATGCCTACTTCTACCCCGCACTCTAGAGAAGGCCTGCCTCAAAGGGAATGAATTGAATAGTTTGGGCCCTACCTAATTCTATTTAGTGGTTTATTAATGGCTTTGGATCTCCCTTCCGTGGAAGATCCCGAATCCCAAAGGAGAGCCCTTGGAAACTCCCCTCAACACTCCCGAGGAACCCACTTTGTCATCAACGAAAACGACCTTCCCCAACGGATTCTCCATTCCCGTCATCCTGAAGAAGCCTCATTAATTATCAGCGTCGTCCCTCCATATTCCAAGAGTCACATGACTCACTTCAATCTTCTTTTAAAAATTAATTACTATAATCATAAGCTCCCCACTTAATAAAATCAAACGATAAAACGAGCAAGGCAAGAGGTAACAAAAACAAGCGTTCCGGGCTGGCTTGTCATCATTGGATTTGATCTACGATTTTCCCCAAAAGAAGATTCCCTTTTTGCCTTTGCTCCACTTGAGCTGACGCGTTGAATGGACTTTGGTCTTGGTGTAGAGTTTCAGACCACAGTTTCCCCAAAGGTAATCAATGGTTTGCGCTATTCGAGTGACTTTGCGGCTTTTGCCATTGACTTCATCTCGACCATTGAAGAATTGGCCTCTTCCAAGGGACACTTCGGTTGAGAACATAAAGGCATCGGGACTTTTCATGTCTAATTGAGTGTTAAGAGGGAAATCAGATGGTCGACGTGGTCGTGCGCCAAGGGAAGCAGGGCTACTGGAGGGATCTCGTAAAATATGTCCGCTTTTTAGCGTTTCTGCCATTTCAACATTGAACAAATTATTATTCATACCCGTCCCCCTGTCAAACGTTTCACCCCCTTCTGCTCATTCGTTGGCTTCGCTTGTCATTCTGTTTTGGAAATACACGCTTGACTGTTTCCTAAAAATTCACAAAAGGCAAAAGGCATTTCCAAGGCTTATCTTCCTAAACGCTCATCCTCCTAGCATTTTCAATTTGAAGAAGATCAGAAATAACCCAGACTGAATGGATGGTTAAGTTACTGTGGATGAATTCCCTCGTTTCCTCATTCCTGATGCGTGGTCGTTTTTAGCCTGAATGTTGTGATTTCATTGGATAGTCATCGAGTGCGGGGTGTGCCCGATTCCTTGGTGAGCCACACAATAGAATGTAAAAAGTCATCTGATTTATTGAGTCTATCGCCTGACGCTGGGTGAGGAAGTGGCCCTTGAGTCCCGTTTTACAGCTGTGGGAGAGACAATGGAGTGCTCGACAGGAAAAGCAAATTTATGGTCAGGAGGAGCCATTCAGAAGATAGGACTCGAGTTTCTTTGTGTAAGTCCCCATTCTCCTAATCCACAAAACACGCAAAAAGGATAATCATCTCTCCGAATTCTATCCAAGGGGCTCACGAGCAGTACCCTCTCTCCCGGATTCGGATCCAGGAGAGGTGTCATCCCTTTGCCACAGAGACATAGAATATCAAATTCATTTACAAATGTGGATAGAACAGGTTCATGGATTCTAGAAAATTTACAAGTCCGACTCCCTAGGCGGTCACCCGCCACCGGCTCCCCAGCAACCCAATTCATGTTTGATTCCATCTTGATTAATGACTTGTGCTAATTCATTCCTGGAATACATCCCTTCCTCGCAATAGGAAGTAGCGTGGGGCTCAACAAGGGAAATATAAACCAAGGAGCGGGGAGCTGGGGAGTTATTTTACAAAAGGGTTCCCTCGATTCCAGATTTCATAATTTTAGTTTATCGATTTTTCTCATTGGATAAAAATAGGGATTCCCTTTCGGTAGTTGTGGATAAAGGGAAATTTTAGAGGTCAGAACCTCTCTAGGAGGACTTGTGTGACTTTTGTTGCTTTTCTCCTGACTTCCGCCGTTACTAAATACTTGGCTGGCGGAATATGACGAGAGTGACAGGTTGAGGCTTACTGAAGACAACCCTTGGATCTATAACACTGGTCCTTCCTACCTTAGGAAAAGGATCAATTCTTGTTGATTAAACTCATATGAAGAAATGTCTTTTGTCACGGTGGTACTGGTAGAGGGCAAGGGATGGAAGAAGAGGAAGCGTAACAATCCGACTCAGAAGGAGACAAAGGATTCTCTTCTATAACCCTTTGCACCATCAAAAGTTGCTCACTTCCTCGTTAGTTGAATTTTTTTAGAGGGGCAAAGGGCTCTTTTCAACACCTTTCTCCCTTTCGTTTCGTCTTCCATCATCATCATGAGAGAAAGAGTGGAAATCCAAAATGGAAATGTCCGTCATGCCATTTTGAGTTTATTGACTTGAGTGACAGGAGACTGGATAACCATAATCCTTCCCGAACGAATTCCTATCGACAATCTTTATAGCAAGGAAGGAACCAACTCAATCACCAGTCACCGTCAATTCCCAGTCTTTGAAGAAAAAAAAAAGAAGAGAAATCCGAAACCACACCTCCAACAAAGTAAAATCATATCTTGTATAAAATCTCTTATTTACTCAAAAATTCCGTCTGACCAGATCTGCTAAATGCTAAGCATGCTAAGGTTGCACGAAGATTAACGAGCATCTCCCAAACATGACAGGTGAGGGACTTTGGATCTTAATTAACAACTTAAGATATTGTGTTTGCCTGTGGGGTTAATGGGTTTAATGGTAATTTGAATTAATTATAGGGGACACAAGTGTAAAGAAACGACAAAAATATTCATAAGTGAAGCTGCGGGTGGAGCTTATCGCCACAAATCTACCATATTGGTATCTTTACTTTGGCGGGAAAAGGATTCAGGGTTGCTTCATAATAGCTCCATTCGCAGCGTCGCAGCTCCAACCCGCAGCTCCACTTAAGTAACTGCCCTCAACTATAGTGAAGTCTACCTGTACAAATTGGTGTCAAAAAACACTAAGGATGGATGAAGGGATGATTATACGTTACATCAGTCACTATTTTGGTGGCTAATTGTTCTTTTCCTCCTTCTTTGGTTCTTCACTAGTGGATGAGGATTCGCTCGAGTCGGAAGAGGATGAAGAGCCTCCTGAACCTCCCTCACGATCAGAGGCCATCTGGGGAAAAAGAAGTTTATAGTAAATGAGATCAAAGTTTAAACTGACTTGACAAAATGCAGCTAAGTTACGAAGAACTTACTTTACGGTAAGCTAATTCGAACAGTTTCAAGGAAGCCTGTTGCAAGGTATTAGTGGTGGACTTGATTTCCTCTCCAGTGAGCTCATCCTTCCTTGCCAAAGCGTCTCTAGTCTTGACTATCAATTCCTTGATCTTGGTTACCTCTTCCGCAGGGAGTTGACTTTGATACTCCTCTACTTTGGACTCGACATCGTGAATAATTCCTTCAGCTTGGTTCACGGCCTCCACTCGTTCCTTCTTCTGTTTATCATCTTGAGCGTGTGCCTCGGCGTTCTTCACCATGTTTTCAATCTCATCCTTACTGAGTCCACCAGAGGATTGAATAACAACTGATAACAAAAATCAGGACAAGTGTAAAAGGTCTCAGACCAATTCGAAGATTTGGGAAGAAAATACTTAGTTGTAAAAGAGAACGTACTCTGTTGTTCCTTGCCGGTTCCCTTGTCTCTCGCACTGACATGGACGATACCGTTGGCATCAATGTCGAATGTAACTTCAACTTGAGGCACACCGCGCGGAGCTGGGGGAATTCCAACAAGTGTGAATTGCCCCAACTGTTTATTATCTCCAGCCATTTCACGCTCCCCTTGGTGGACCTTGATTTCTACCTGAGTTTGACCATCAGCAGCAGTAGAAAATACCTGTAAATAAAAAAAAACGAGTGTTTGCAGGAATGATGTTTCTACAAGAATGTGCACATAAAAGCCAGGTTGAGCTAATATTAAACTCACTTGACTTTTCTTGGTAGGGATCGTTGTATTCCTGTTGATTAATTTAGTGAACACGCCACCAAGAGTCTCAATTCCAAGGGACAGTGGGGTCACATCTAACAGGAGGACGTCAGTAACATTTCCGGATAAAACTCCTCCTTGAATAGCTGCACCGACAGCAACGGCTTCATCCGGATTCACTGCCTTTGATGGGGTTCGCCCAAAAACTTCCTGAACTGTGCTTTGTACTTTGGGCATTCTAGTCATTCCTCCAACCAAAAGAACTTCTCCAATATCTTGCTTCTTTACTTCCGCATCCTGAAGAGCCTTCTGACAAGGAGCAATGGTTTTCTTGATCAAATCTCCAACTAAACTCTCCAATTTTGATCTCGTCATCTATTTCGTGATTTAGGAAAATAAGAGCTTAGTTGTACTCGATACAATACTAAATTTCTAAAGTGAACTATAAATATTAATAGGGGAGTAAAAACCTTCAAGTTCATATGCCTTGGGCCACTGGAGTCCATGGTGAGGTAAGGTAAGTTAATGTCAGTTTGCACTGCAGACGATAATTCGATTTTAGCCTTTTCGGCAGCTTCCTTCAAGCGTTGCATTGCCATTGGATCCTTTCTCAAATCTAACCCTTGCTGCAATCACAAATTTAAAAGAAAATTATGTAAAATGAATTCCTTCATCTAAGTTAATAGGACTTACTTCTCTCTGGAACTCCTGGGCCAAGAAATTGACCAAAACGTTGTCGAAATCTTCACCACCCAAGAACGTATCTCCGTTTGTGGATTTGACCTCAAAGACGCCTTTCTGAATTTCCAAAATGGAAACATCAAAAGTGCCTCCACCCAAATCATAAACTGCAATACTGTAAGAACAAAAAGAAAAAAAAACACATTATAATTAACGGTGGTGTCTGATGATTAATTTTTAACTCGGTTCACCTACATTTTATCTTCTGACTTGTCCATTCCATAGGCTAATGCAGCAGCTGTAGGTTCGTTGATGACTCGAAGAACATTCAACCCAGCAATTTGTCCAGCATCTTTTGTAGCCTACATAGGTGATGGTCAATCCTTCATTATTGCCCTCACCAAATAACCACCAGACTTATGCTGCTTCGAAAAGAACATACCTGTCTTTGAGAATCATTGAAATATGCTGGTACAGTGACAACTGCATTTTTTGTTTTAGTTCCCAAGTAGGACTCGGCAGTTTCCTTCATTTTTGTAAGAACGAACGCCCCGATCTGACTGGGTGAGTAAACCTTCCCATCCGTTCCCTCTATCCAGGCATCTCCATTGGAAGCTTTTACGATTTTGTAAGAAACAGTTTTCCTATGAATTCAAAAAAAAAATTGTTGTTGTTGAATGGGCTCAAATGCTTCAGTTGGTGGGTAACTAAAAGTCGTAAATCAGAATAATTATTCCTCATTGACTTTGCGTAAACGCCTTTCGGTTGACGAAAAATAGACAACATCATTAAATAATCTGAACAAGTGGGTGAGTCCGACGACTTACATATCCTTCTTCACCTCGGCATCCTCAAATCGTCTCCCAATGAGTCGTTTAGTAGCATAGAATGTATTTGCCGCGTTGGTGACAGCCTGCCTCTTTGCTGGCATACCCACAAGCCGCTCACCATCTACATGAAAAGTTTCCCGTAAAATCATTCCACTACTTCCAACATTACAAATGTTAACAAAGATGGTGATTATGTACTGTTACATGACTTAGACTTTGGATAATTACCTTTCGTAAAAGCTACAACTGATGGAGTAGTTCTAGCCCCTTCCGCATTCTCAATTACTTTGGGGGATTTGCCTTCCATCACCGCTACGCAGGAATTTGTAGTACCCAAGTCAATGCCAATGACAGAGCCACGGACACCATCGGACCTGGAAATAGGGTATTAGGTTAGAACTCAATTAACATCATCAAAGCATACACGCTAAAGAACTCTTGATAAGCCAAGGTAGAGTAGAGCATTCGAGAAAGCTTGGCCTTGACTTGACCGCCCTAATTAGTCTAATTATAGAGGAGATGGAGAGGTATACTGTGTATACTTACTTGTTTCGGGTAATGTTGAGTGAGCGATTGTAATTTAATTGGGCATTCTGAAGGATCCGTTGGACCTGATTTGCTTTGGAGAAAGCTTTGAACATTTTGATCGATATAATTGGTTGAATTGGAAATTCGGGATTTGTAAATGCCGACTTGACTAACTCGAACTCCGGCAGCGGAGAAGAGGAACTGGGAATGAAAGAAAAGAAACGAAGACGTCGGCAGCGGGGTGCTTGCGGCGTGGTGTTCTAGAAGGGAAAGGAAGAATGAATGATGAAATAAATCCAAGAGAGAGAGAAGGTAAAGGTCATGTGCTCCTACTC
>Ga0194135_10001151_pt1 | contig 15534 bp, 8 predicted proteins | sample LitLau_LLRF_2013_FD_134024 | JGI IMG/M metagenome (GOLD analysis project Ga0194135, IMG submission 134024) | Freshwater sediment microbial communities in response to fracking from North America - Little Laurel Run_MetaG_LLRF_2013 (version 2) | ecosystem: Environmental > Aquatic > Freshwater >...
GTCATAATCTAAATAATTAGATTTTTAATTATATCTTTCAGTTAAAAGAAATTCCACCGGATTTAAGTCCCAGAAGTTCCACTCGTAAGACTCTCTTACTACTGGTGAATCCATCTCAAATTCTCAAGGCGTCGATGATAGTTTTCTATAGGTGAGTTTTTCTGATTTATCAGACTGAATTGTAATATTATTATGATATTGTAGTTAGAAGTTGTGTGCGTTGGTGGAAGATTTAGGAAAAACAAATTAGACAGATAGTCTTCTGTCAAAATGATCAAGTCTTCATTTAAGAAAGTTTTACTAAAAAATAGAGAAATATAGTGATCATCAAACAACGAATGAAATTTCAACACTTGCGAGTAAGTTACGCAATTTATGAGGTCAAAAAATTGAATTTCTAGCAAATTTCTGGGTTTTCAATTTCCTTGATGTATGTGAAATGAAGAAATGGTGTAAAATGAAATTAGCAACTGGAAACTGCATGGAAGCATGCCAATGTATCATTTCAAATTAATCTTTATTTTATTCCGACGAGCCACACTATTATTTGGCTTTAAACACTTCTTCACAATGTATAATAATATGACAATATTCTATGTACTATATAGTAACATTAAGGTAGGATAACGGTTGACTTTCTCTAACACATTCCATTCGAATTTGGAACAAATGAGATAGACTTTCCTCAAAATAATATTAAACTAATTTTTGGGTTTAACTCATCTAGATACCTTTAATAGTAATTTTGCAATAATATTTAGTATTTAGCCACTAGTTTCTGCTCAAATCTCTCACTAAATTGTTTGAGATACAGCGAAGTATTTTTCTGTTTAGGTTTTTTAGCCTTTCTGGCTAGTTCGGTCACAAACCAAGATTTATCATTCATAGCAAAACTTGTCATCTTGTAAGGAACTAATGGTTCTCCAACGACCATCAAAAAGTAGTCTTTCAATTACCCCGTATAATAACTTCAGAATTTAAATAATAGTAATAATAAAGATAAAGAGTCTCAAACACAGTTAGTAATAAATTTCCGAAACAGAAAGCCCCGTAAGATTTAGGGTTTGCCTTATATACAAATGTAATACAGGAGTAAAAGAACTAATAGCTCAATGATATGTGATGTATCTGGAGTTTTTAAATATATATAGAGAGAATTCTGTATTCTACCATGTCAAATCTATTGCAAGGCGACTTTTATAAATCCATCTTTAACCTTATGTATATGTATATATATATATATATATGTATAGGTTTTAAATATTTGATGTGAGATAGGTGATTTAGATACGTAAGAATTATTCTGTTGTCGTGAATTCATTTCTGATTGAATATTAATCATGTAAATTACGTTCGAAGCGTTTCAATTAAAAACATTACTCAGTTTCTTAACTATCCCCACAGAATATCTCAGATTAAAGGATATAAAGGAATTTATATTCTGTGGCCACTCGCTAGTCTGTTTCAATCTCACTTGCTCAATGTGATAAGATTTACAGCATGGTAAACCTTCCCATGAGCTCATTATTAGCGCGTTCTTGATTAAATCACAATCTCAATATTCAATATACTAAAGTCACCGAACTGATATTGAAAAATCTCTCGCCCTTTCTGTCTGAAATAGTATTCAACGATTATCAGCAATGTTAATATATGATATGTTACATGCGTGTAATTTATGTTTCTAATTCTATTCTGTGAGCTGTAACTATATAGTTGTAAATGTTTAGTGGCTGCAACTGACATCATAGTGACTCCATGGTGCTGAATTAGAATACTACTTGTTAATCATACTTTTTGGTAACATATTAATAATGCAGTGTTCAAAAGGGAGGATAGAGACACAGCGTGGTAAAAATAAAACCTGAAAATTGTTGACGGTTATAGTAGCTTCTATCGAAGTTAGGTAGGTACATGTCAGTGTTCATATATGTAATCCTTATTAAACTGAACGGTTCAAAAACTCAAACAATGTTACACTACAAACATCAAGAAACATAACTTTCTTCTGCTAATTTCAATACACTAAGGATTCATATGCTGCTCTGGCGTGTGCTGCAGTAGGTAGAGAAATTTGAGATCGAGCTAGAGACATAACGACTTTCTTGTGGGCCAAGTCATTTCTGATATCTCGAACTTCCCTGTCAGCTTGCTCTTTCAGCTAAAATTTTAAAAATACGAATGATATTAATCAACGACAAAGAAAAAGTATGCAAATTCGCATAAATAGTAAAGTGGGAAATCCGAACCTTAATTTCTGATTCTAATCTTAGTTTTGCTGCTTTAGCTTTTTGCTGAAGTTCCTTGATTTCATGTTGTAACCTTGCTGCCATAATCTTGTAGTTCGCCTGCAAAACACGGTGCTTTATGGTTAAAATTATGCATTGACTTATAAACACCTGTTCAAATTCTTCAACGATGTCTTACTTTCTTGGAAGGCCCATCACGAAGTCGTAGTGGAAGATCTCTTCCTTCCAAATGGGCTATTAGCCTTCTGTGCACCGTATTTAGTTCATTGCGTAAAGAATTGCATGCTGCTTCCAAAGGTCTCGTCATCGACGATTCTTCAATATATTTTTTGTGCCAAAATTCATGTCTCTGTAATATTTCAATACAAGGTATAAAACATGAATTCATTCGATTGTTTAATTCATATTGGAAGTCATTTTTATGGATTATTACAAAATTTGCTCTCAATGATCATAAGCTACACAACATGCACGTTCTGACCTAGTGATATGATTGTTGGATAGTCAAAAATCAGTCCTTGGCCATATTTTATAGGAGGTCAAACTGGTAATTTGGGTCAGTCTATGCTTTTTAAAAGAAAACGGTGAGTAACGCATACTGGAAAAGTCTAAGATATTAAATACATAACTCATGTGGCAATGGATTCTGTAGTGTACGGTAAGCATGTTATTATGAGCTCAAGGTAAAACAATACTAGAAACACGAATACACTACTTGAGATTACAAGATAAGCATGCAAATATTTGACCTAGTTTGTGAGACTTTTACTTTCAAGGTACCTCTCCCGTACAAATTTAGCCAGTAGTTCAAAGCAATTTATTAGTGTAAGAGGCTTACTTACTCTGTTAATTTTGTCCCTTTTCTCTTTAACCATTGTCTGGAGATCATTCGCTCGTTGAATCAATTCTGCACGACGTAGTTCAGCATCATGGCGAAGTTGAACGGTTTCAGTTATGTCTCTTAAAAGCTTGTCTCCTACAAATCATGGATGTTTATGATACGAGTAATTGTTGACCTTTAATTTATAGTAGCATAAGGGATCGCAAAAAAGGATTTCAACTGAATATAAGTTAGAAAGTATGTTTCTTAAAATAACATTGAATGAGCCTCGCTTTGTAGCCGAAAATCTAGCCACTCACATAAAGTAACTAATTGATCTACAATATCATTGATGCATTACGCTTAATATCGACTATTCGCAGCAGCCATTTGTTTTGAGAATATTACATTCGATCTTGAGGTTGCCCAAACTTACTATTGATTGGAGGCAAGTGCATGAAACTACTGCTTTCTGGCGTAATAGGCTTACTGCTTTTGAGATAATAAGTACCATTAGACTGTCTTGAAAAATCTAAAATGTAACTCTGGGGTTGTTCGCCAGTTTGAACAGCTCTATCTATCATTTGAACTGTTCCTGATTGTCTGACACGAAATGAATAGAAAAAGCCTTGTTCAGAAGCATTTTTCCAAAAATTTGATGTAACTTCAGGATTAGAATCAACATAAATGCCACTGCTTCGAGATTCAGACTTAATAGTTGTTGTATGAGATCTTAAATCGGAATGACTCTGACTCTGAGAAACTCCTGAATGTTCAGCCCTAGCATATGAAGATGAATAAGAGTATGGGGGAGGTCGTAAAATTGAAATAGCACTGATGTTTTCTGGAGGTTCGAAGTGTTTTCCACAATCATGATGATAGTTTGATTCCACGTTATAGTCATTTAACGAATTAATTTCAGGCAATGACTGTAGGTGGGAATACTTTCTAGCTTTAGTGCTTCGCAGGGATGAAGAAGTTCGGCTGTAATATTTGGAAGAGCCTACTTTCTCCTTTGATGATATGTACGATATTGATTCAGTTTGCCCCGTAGTAGCATAATCCTTGTCTAGATGTTGGCTACTAGAACTTCTGTAGGGGCTTCCGTTGTATCCTCGTAGCATCATGCTATTTGGGGATGATTTCGTATCTTTCATGTAACTTTGAATCCGTTCCTCTACATACATTCGCCTTTTTTCTCTTGCTAGTGCTTGTCGAGCAATTGTAGTTTTCGTCATTCGATGTGGGTATATCGGTGGTTTTCGTGGATCTCTGTACTGCCTAGATTTTGGAGAAAGTTTTTTCTTTGAAATCTCTCCATCTGATTCTTGTAGGGGTGAAGTGTGACTTTGTTTGGAAGACTTGTCATCTCGAAACTCAGCTGCTTCTTGCATTGTATCCACTACGTGTCTTGCACTTCGTACCTGATTTGCAGTTTTAGTCAATCCAGGCTTCTTTGATGAGTCTTGATTTCTCGAGACGTCATCAATAATTTTTTTGGATTTCGATGGGACATTTTTACTTTTACGAATACCTGTAGGAGGAGATGGTGTCTTTTGTTTTGAAGTATTAGCTGGTAGCTTTACATCTTGAGTAGAAATCTCCAACGGCTTAGCCTCCTCTTTTGGACTTGTGGGCTTGGGTTCTTTAGTGTCTTCTTTGTTTTCTTGCGACTTAATTGCTGTTTTTTCAAGCTCTGTATCAGATGTGCTATTGGTATCAGGTACGCTTAATGGTACGGTATCCACAATTTCTTGAGATGTGGGTTTTGGGTCTTCATCGGTACTCATTATCTCAGACTTTTCCTCTTTAAAGGATGGTGGTACAGTATCTGCGTCATTAAGTAATTTCGAATCGTTCGAATCAGACTGTTTTTCTCGAGCTACTTCTTGGCCATTAATCTCTTCAGTTAAAGAGATTGGGGATTTTTCTTGTTTGATTTCCACTAGAGATTCCACTTCATTTGAAATTTCTTTAATTTCGTCTTTACTAACCTCTGTGGTATCCGTGGTGGCTAAGTCGATTTCCACCGGGCCTTGTGATTCTTCACAGGCCTCTGTAGACGATTTCTGAACTTCGGGTGAGTCGTTGAAATCATTTTTATCGCATTTAGAATATGTGTCCGTACATTCAGTCTTTTCGGAGGATTCCATGGATGTTGAATTTCTGTTTTTAAAAAATTAAAGGAGCTAACATGTAAATTCAATATTCATATTAAAGTAGAAACCACAGAATGGTCATTTAATGTAGGAAGTATTTCGTTATAATGAAGCTATGAAAATTAATTTACCTTGTAGTTTCAGCTGTAGTCAGTTCAGCCATTTCATTAACTAAAGTATGCGGTTCTATTTCAATGGCCGTTTTGACTGTATCAACCGACGAGAGACTTTCCGTTGTAGTGTGGATACTTGAATTATTTACGAAAGCCTCATGTTTAGTTGCACTTGCAGTGGATCCAAATTCGTTCACTGAAAATTGTCGAATCAATGACTTGGAAGCAGGTGATCGTTTTTGAGTTGCCGATTGGGCTGATTTTCGTTGAGCTTGAGGAGGTGGGGTTGGAGATGGCGATTCGAATTCTTCATTGTCGTATTCATAAGCCGCTTGACGTGCAGCTAAATCAGCTCGAGATTTAGTCAATTCACGGGCAGAATGATTTTGGGAATGATTTTGGGAAAAATGTTGAAATTCGGAGGGTGAAAATGGTGTCATTGGGTTGTACGGTGATGGCGATGGTGTAATACTGACAGGAGGAAATGGTGTTGTAGGTTGAGGGGAATCATCTCGCTTTAATATTTGAACCGCTGGTAGGATGATCGTGATGTTCATGACGATCTTTTAGTGTTCAATTATTAACCGTAATGTAAGTTCTTCAGTAAAAGATTGACCTGTGTCCGTCCAAGATGTCTTAATAACCATTGTTGTCTGTAGAGTAATAGAGCTTCTTACGACTTGTACAGAAGAATCCCATGGAAGAAGGATGAAAGAGTTGAGACGTAGAGTAGGTTTTGTAATTTACAGACTAATTGATTGTTACGAGTATAGGGCACTACTCAAGATATTTCTCTGTGTCACAACGAATGACTGACGGAAAGTGTCAAACTGCAGTATGGAGAAAGTCAGAAGGAGTGGATTAAAAAGAAGGAGGCAGTTCTTGGGCAGTTATGTTCACACGAATATTTGTGACATGACCACTTACAAAATATGGGTTTTGTTAACGCATGAGTCCAAATAAAGGGGGCTGACCGAATACAAAAGTATAGCTTACTGTACAGTATGTACAACCTTCGGTGAAATGCTTCCCTTGTGATTTGTGACGGATTTGTCCTATTTTCTTCAACTTGAATTACTTTTCTGACAAGTATTAAAAACGGTCTGCTCTGATTTCTAAGTAGTAATTCAAGTTAAGAGTACTATAATTCACCTGTGGTTATGACTTTATACTAGGGTGGCTTATAGGGTAAAGTCGTAGTGAAAGTTGGCATGAATTGACATGCGATAACTGAGTTAATTTAGGAAAATAAGGGCACGTAAATTAACGAATTAAGCTGTTGAAAGGATTACGCTTGGGGTATTACATAGTTCTTATATTGAAAGAATCCACTTACTTTTTCGGGCAACACTGTGGTGACACAAATCGTGACAAATATGAGGAGGTGTGTCTTCTCTCAGGAGTAGAGGTAGTGGACTTATCATTCTCGGATCTTCGTTTGGTAAAACTTCCAAAAGATAGATTTCTGGCTCTGTCGAGAATGGAGGGATGAAGTTTTTCACCTTCAATTCGATTTCTTGCTTCGGTTTTAACTGTGAGAAGTAAAATCAAAATGTGTATATTTTGATGGAGTATGCATGCCATTGAGGTCAAATTATTAGCTCTCCTGATTAATTAAGACTTATTGCCTTACATACATGCTCAGTTTTTTAAAAGAAGTAGATGAATAGGTCGATGATTATGACCCATGTAAACTGAATTTTATGCTCTTGCATTTTCTAAATTGCTACTAGTTCGTTCTGCACTGCAGCTTATGTGGTGCATTATTCCTTCGAAGAGTCAGATAGCATCTCAATGCAGCGAGTTTAGTGCAATAAAATTCATCGAATTCCGATAAACTCTCAACTTACCTGTATAAAAATATTTCCAACTGCTCGAATGAAAATAAAATCTCGCGGAATTACATCAGGTCCAAGCTGCAGTTGTAGTTCTCTGCGTAGGTTGTGTATACTGAGTTGAGGTAAAACCCTAAACAAAGTTTATAGCTTGATTACTACAAGTAATGTAACTTTCTTATCCTAATACATTAGATACGTGGAGATTAACGCATTACTAGCAATATAATCAACTGAAACGGAAGGACGAGGTTTTAGTAATGATAAATTAAACGAAATCTTCAATATTTCTGTAAGCTTTACTAATAATACAGTTATTCCGGAAAATCTCAAAACAATAGCACAAATCAGGGGGATTGTTATCCTTTTTAGCATTATTGTGCTGGTCTTTGTCATTTAAATTTTGCCATATAATGCCCTATAGAGCCAAATACTGTATAGAGCACAGAGACTGTTGATGGAGGAAATAAAATATAGTAGTAACTATATTGTTTGACTGTACTCAACTCCGGACAACCAACCGGAATATATTAGAGAGCTTTTCTATTGTTATAAATCTATTGTGAGAAATCACAAAGACCGCAATGATTTCAAGGTAGACGGAAAGCCTTCATTGGCAAGGTTTCTTATTGATTGACATTAATCATCTGTCTTGTAGTGAATATTTGTTTATTTTTGAGTCTCATGGTGATACTTTCTTTAGTAGCATATGGTCATATATGCCCTTATCATGTTGTGCAATTTGTGTAAAATAATCGTCAATTAAGTTTGTCATTAAAAGTACTTAATTGCAATTTTGGTGAGGATTGATAAGAAAATGGAATACATATTAACTAATATATGTTACGTTTCATAAAGACACAGTGTAAACTCTATTATTAGACTTAAATAGTTTATGATCAAACTCTGTACCTGACAAAGCCCAAAGATATTCCTTCTTCAACGATATTGTGTCGATACAGTCGTCTTGAAAGTACCCATTTCTCCCTGGGAATTACGTAGACTTGAAGATCCACCAGCTATTCAAGTTGAAAATTTCAGTGTCGAATTAAAGAATATTTAGTGCCTACTCAGGGAAAATCAATACTCATAAAGCGAAATTATCTGATAATTATACCATGGTCACTGGATACGCTGCAGGAATCCTACTCTTCCGTCCACTGGGGTCGTATCCACCTGCAACACTTTTTCTTCCTGTGTCCATATCTTTTTTTCCTCCTCCCATGACTTGCTAAAACCGATTGTTGTACAAAATGCAGACTTCACTGTTTTCTTTTGAAACGGTGAAGATCCTTTTCTTTACATGCTTGCTTCTCCAAGCTTTCACGAAAAAAATCACTGAATTACCAAATAGTCCAAGGTATCCAATGATGTACACTGTTTAAAATAAAATTCCACTGTCCTACGTTAATGAAGAAAGAATGTTGTAGAGCAATCCAAGCGTCGCTGATTTGATCTCAGGATGTGACTAAGGGTACGGTTCGCTGACAACTAACTGACCACCTGACAGAAGAGTGTATCGTTAGCGAAGTATCCGGGAACGAGAGGAGAAAGTATGGTAAAAATGAGAAGTCGGGTATTGTGGTGGGTTATTCTTTTCGAGTCATTGTGTACTGCTTAGTTTAAGCTTACACCCTCTTCTAGCGTTGTGTGACCCACTTCTTAAATGAGTTCATCTCAACTTCAAATCTCTGCCATTCATGATCAGGGGTTTTACTTGTCCTCAATTTCGTTGGGTGTAGAGTCACATCTGGCCCTTATTTAAGCAGTTTCGTTTTATACCAATGCATGTACAATATACTTCTTCAATGGTAAAAACGTTAAACACTACATGCGCTGGAATCTCGTAATACTTACGTAGTCAGGTGGAACACAAGCTAGCGATAAGTGAAACATTGACTTTCACTTCACATAAAGGTAGGACTTGTGTAGGTTGTCCGTCGGGGCATGATTAGTTCTAAAGCGTGCCCATACTGGGTTCCATAGCTATTGTGGGCCGAGTTTATTGTGAGTTTACTTTAATATGTCACTGTATTTCACTGCTGCTATGAGTGAGGTTTATGTAGCGGGTCATTAAAATTGATTGAAACCGGAAGTCTCTTGTACTACGCTGTGCTCTGATTTGCACACTGCACAATGTGGAATTGATGGATTCTTATTAATGTACAACAGAAAGTCCATTTGGGTCTCATTCTGTACTTCCCCTCTGTACTGTTGTTTGCATGGTGTATTGAGTCGTACTTTCTCCTTGCATCTGTTGTTCATACAACGGTGTGTGTATTGGTTCTTAGAAGGCCACCGGAATTGTTTTACAGGACCTTGAGGAAATCCTTATCTGCATGCAATCCCCTCATTAAGTTCGCTTCATAAGAAAGTCGACCGACCTCTCACTCTCCTTTTGTGAAGGGGTTCCTAAATTACTTCACAATTGCCCTCCTCTGGAGTAAAGTGCACAATTGTGAGAGAGGGTTGGAATAACCTCCAGCCATACGGCAATTCAGTAAAAAATCATAATTGAGTCACTGCTCACGCTTACATATTGCATGTAATGATATTGTTATTGATCTCGTATTCATCGGTAAATTTTCACTTAGTTAACATTGCTCTACTTTTTCACTATACTTTCACCTAATTCTTTTCCGATTACGTCACGCAATACAACAGCACAAGTATGGCTGTGTACGTAACTTAATTAAAGACTCAGAGAATTTCGTAGGACAATGGTTTCTATAACTTATGCTTTGGTCTTAATAATTTAGAAATGCCGTCACACATTTATTCATAAGAGGGGCTCCTGGACGGCTAATACAGTAGGAATTGAGGCCTGCCTTCCTTTTCCAGGATCAACCGTCACCACGAAATCCGTGTTCTACTTCACCTTGATTGGGAGTTACGGTGGAGATTCTCTTTCACCATGTCCAAGGATAGTTCGGTAAGAAGTTTTTGCGAGCTATGAAGATAAGGTATAAGGCCATGCGTTTCTAAATTTGGCATGTTTGACTTAAATTTAGAAAAAGGATATTGCGAAACAGTTTGATCTTCCTGAAAGGAAGTCTAAAATTGCAACCTTACTTAAAGAAAATGACGTCTACTGTATATGTAGATCATCCGATGCAACGAGCTTTATGATGTGAGAGTTTTTAAAATATCATTTAAATCATTTTGGAGATTTATGGAAAATGTTCATGACTTTCATAGAGCTTGCGATAACTGTGAAGAGTGGTATCACGGACACTGCATAAATATTAATTCCTCTGAAGCTAAGTACATCAAAAGATACTTCTGCCCTCCATGTGCGGAAAGAAATCCAGAATTAGTAATAGAGTACAAGAAACCCAAACCTACGATCGTGAAGAAGGATACGAAAAAGTCTAAATCTGAGTCTCCTAATAAGCCCTATAAAACTTCTAAAGAAACCCCACCGAAACATGGTTTGTTTTGTTACACTTCATAATCAGTGATATATTCCATAACTCATAAATGACTAAATTAGTGTCTTATTTATAAAGCATTAGCTGAAGAGGAACCAGTAGTAGAAGCCGGATGTGGATCCTGCATAGGTTGTTTAGCTGTGGTAGACTGTGGAAAATGTGACAATTGCAAAAAGTTCCAAAAATATGGAAGTCGTAAAGGCAGGCTTTGCCGAAAACGAGAATGTCATGAAAATGTACTTCCTCGAAATATTGCAAGCTAAAATATTTTTGGGCATACCATGAATGATGAATCGTATCTTGTTTGACTTTGGTAGAAACCTTACTCAGAACCCGTTAAAGAAACTTTTCGAGATGTTTTAGCTGAAAGACAAATACGATCGAGTTCTGAAGAAGACAACTGGATACCAAGTCCTGTAAAGGCCAAAAAGCAGAAGCCAGTTCTAACAAAAGTAGATAAACTTGTCATTAAAACTTAATTTTGTGCAATGTAGCTTATTAGTTTTCCTTATATTTAAGCAAAAACAACGCTCGACTAAATCAACCAAATCAAGTAAAACTCAAAGCGGAAGAAGTCGACGAAAGGACCGGAACGACAAGAAATATGCTTTCTCTGAGTCAGAAAAAGATTCAAATGCTTCTGATGAAGAGGAAGAAATAAAACAATGTTATGGTTTAAATTGTGTAAATCCAGCCAGAAGAGGATCTAAATATTGCAGTGATGAATGTGGAATAAATCTTGCTTCTGATCGACTTTATAGGGTATGCGGTCAAGCAAGTTTAATGCAAGTATAAAATTGTGGTAAATCACAGTTTTTATGAATTGACTTTAGATATTACCGACACGAATTCAAGAGTGGAATTTGAGTGCAAGTATTGCTGAACAACATAACAAACGGGATCTAGATGAACTCAAAGAGAAGCAAAATGAAGCAAAAGCGGCTTTAGCAGATTTAGCGAAAAAGAGAACTGTAATAAAAGAATATTAAATGTAACTATGTCTAATTGCTCAACACTTTTTTTGTGCTTCTTTGCAGGATTTAGATGAACATGTTGAAAATATCCAGAGGTTGCAAGTTGACCCCAGCATGGAAGATGACGAAGTAGAAGAAGATGGCAATATGTACTGCATCTCTTGCGGAATGGAAATAGCAATAAAATCTTGCATAAAACATATGGAGCGCTGCTATAATAAGGTTTGTTATTTACATTCTCGATGAAAAACAGCATCTATGGGTAAATAATAGTTTGTACTTAACACTTGTAGTACGAAAGCCAAACGTCTTTTGGATCTATCTATAAAACAAGGCTGGAAGGTACACCCATTTTCTGCGACTTCTACAATCCTGCTAATGGCACTTATTGTAAGCGTTTAAAAGTTTTGTGCCCTGAACATTCAAAAGAACCGAAAATAAGAGACAATGAAGTACGAAAACTCTCATTAAGTGAACTATCTTGAACGTATTAAACACTCGAATGGAACATAATGATTTATTGTTGTAAACTAGATTTGCGGATGTCCTTTTGGTTACACATTTGAACCATCCGAAGATTTTTGTCGTTTACCAAAGAAGAAATGTAATAAACATTTCTGTTGGGAAAAGTTGCGGCGTGCAGAAATTGACATGGAACGAGTTCGACATGTAAAACTTATTTTGTTTTATCTGTTCTAAAACTAGATTTGTTGTACTGAAACAAAAACTCAGTTTCTGTTATTTATTTGCAGTGGCTGAAACTAGACGAGCTTTTTGAGCAAGAACGTCAATTGCGACTTGCAGTAAGCAGTAGAGCCGGAGTTATGAGTCTATTAATGCATTCTACATTTGACCATGAAATGAGAGCCAGAATACAATCCCAAATTAAGGAAGGAACCCCGGATGGAGCTACCTCAAAAAGTATATCTAACCTCTAACGTACTTACAATTCCTGCATAGTAATCTTTCTTGACACTTTTTTAAATGTAATGTTATAGGCCCCTCACACGGGACTGGGTCGTCGACAACATCTTGTGATGAGGATGAAATGGTTTCAGCTGATTCCGAATCAGACGTTGACATGAGTGAAGATGATTCAGACGAGAGGGGTCGACATTCCAGCTCAAAAAAACGGGAGAGAAGTAGTGGTGGGAGAAAGACTTCCGTTAGTATACATGGGAGAAGAAAAGAGTGAACATCGAACGTTCAATTTTTTAATTATGAATTACTTACGTACAGTTATGCAATACAATACATGTAGTCACGGATAAAAAGCAACTTTTAGGGCTGTTTATATCCATGCACAGCATGAAACTTTAAATAATCACTTTTAAATAAACATCCGAAGTTATAATATGTAACACATTCGGCTTGAATTGGGAATTTGGATTTTTAATGAAAATATTAGATGGTATGAATGCATTTGGAAGAATATTTCACAAACCGAGATCAGTTTAAGTAAGTGTTTCAAAGTAAATGTTTTATTACAACATTTAGCATTTTCATTGAAAGAATCCAGATGGTTCATTTGCTGAAATACTCGGGTTAACCATAAAAAATACAACACTTCGACGCGACCGATAAGTAATGCAATTAAACATGAGACAATCTACGAGTGTAAGGTTGTACCATTTGGTCTATTGTAATGTAACTATCAAATCTGAAATGTTAGGATTAATGCTATTCTAACAATAATTCATCTGTAACATAGGATTTCTGTACACTTGTTAAGAGACCTTGTTTCATATTATCCACTTTATCTTCAGTTGTATTCTTGGAGTTAGTGAAAGATGAGGGAATAGGTGAAGACTCATTCAAGGCTCTCTCCAGCAATATTTTCACACCGAAGTAATCTTTGTGCTTCATTCTTCAACAAGAAGTAACCATTCTTAAATGTCCAATTGGTGATTGGTGAATTATATTGTTTAACAAACCTGTATCAGCCTCAAAACTCGGACCACCCCGTCGAATGGCATCTTACACTCCTCCACTAACGGAATTGTGACACGTTCAGGTGCATCTCGGTTCTGAGGTTGGGCCAAGGCTGCTGACACTCGTTTACCCCATGTTGGTGAAAAATTAACTTGAGCCCGAGCTTCAACAAATGCACAGGATATCAGAGCGATCAGCAAAAATCCTCCAACGGACATCGACGGCTTCTGCAACGTATTTCAAGAATTTGTACAGGAAATCACAATGCACAGATATACTCAATGACTGCAACTAAAAGCAGTTAACAACTTACCATACTAAAGCAATGGCTGGAGAAATTTTTCAAAAATCCTGAAGGTACTTAAATGAACAAGAGTGAGAGACAAGAATCAGAACTATCAGAAGAGGAGAAAACGCAGTTAGTAAACGATTTATCAAAGACAAAAGAATCTGAACTGATGGACCGATCCGATTTAGATCATCCTTTTATACCCTTAGAAAAAGCAATTCCCTAAATAGAATTTTCTAGTAAAAATTTCGAGACAAACTGTCACGGCGATGAAATTGATCGTGTACTTTTGAAAGCAGTGACCCATCTCTGATTTATGAAGCCATCAAAAAGGAGGACCACTCAATCTGTACTTTTAAAAGATAGAATACACAAGTCCAATGTTTACTTTCCCCACTCTCAACTGACTTGTAAAGATCTTCAAATCAGCAATCACCAGCAGCTTCCAACTCCAGGAAGTCTTTACTTTCACCCACCTTCTGTAACAAAATCCCACGAGCTCCAGATTATCTCTAAACATTAATAGATTTTTGAGCTATTATTCTCAAATAACAATTCCTAACGTGTCTCAATCATCGATCATCACATCGACGTAGGTTCTCAGTTCTCAGAGAGTTTCACGATCAAATCCCCAGGGAAGCCTACAGTCTCCGGTCTGTTAATCTTAAGTGCACTCGACTGTTCCTCTTCTTCTATCGTCATCATAAGGTTCTCAGGAAAGGTGTACATGAGTAACAGTGACAAGTGAACCCAACTTTCATTCAGCTAAAAGTATGAAATCTATATTTATCAATACAAAAATATCCTATATAGAACCAATCACATTACACCATCCTCATGTATCGTCCTCATTGTCGCTTCAAGCTTCAAGCAGTCTTAAAAATTAAATCAAACGCCCTATCGACCAATCATTAATTAATTACTCCTTGTAAGCTTCGAACACTCTCATCCCACGTTGCACGTTTGCCTTAATCTCATCTTAGACATAAAGTAATTGATTTGTCTATCAATTAATTTAATTGGGTTTTCTGTAATTTGACCATTTGACGTATTAAATCTTCTTCTTGAGAGCAGCCACAGCGAGGAATCCACGCCTGCAATGCATGAAAGATTGCACATTGCCCCACAAGCGTCCACATAAGGCGTAAAGAAAGAGAAAGCTTTCTACACGGCCTCACAAGCTCACGATGATATAAATGCCACTCTCTACCTACGCTACGCTTTACTTATTTTTTTGTTAGTTAGTTAACCAAAAAACCTAAGCTATAAGAAATGGAGACTACAATTTGAACCTTGTATTATTAACCTAGCATCCTTAATATTATAATCATGTCGGACATTCTTTAATAGCTACCATTCGCCTCTAGTTCTTTCTTCCCAGCTTGATGAGGACATATACTGGACTGGACGCTTTTACCGTTATGGATCAATTAGATGATTACAGATAGACGCTGACATACAACAAGATCCCACTCTGACTGAACCATATTATAGAAGCTTGTTTTCAATCTACATTATACAGAGTACATCTCGACTAATAAAATAAGTAACCCCTCCACCTCCACAGCGTAGTAGTGCAACCCTCATCCGACCGAACAAAATGCAAAACTGAAACTGCTGCTCCTGCTCCTCGGCCTGTCCTTTCAGCCTTTCACTCGGAGAAGGTAGGAGCAGCAGAATGCTAAAAGCATCTAGAACTTTTGATAATATGTCCTCATCCATACATATACTA
>Ga0194135_10001152_pt1 | contig 15524 bp, 13 predicted proteins | sample LitLau_LLRF_2013_FD_134024 | JGI IMG/M metagenome (GOLD analysis project Ga0194135, IMG submission 134024) | Freshwater sediment microbial communities in response to fracking from North America - Little Laurel Run_MetaG_LLRF_2013 (version 2) | ecosystem: Environmental > Aquatic > Freshwater >...
GGGAAAATGTAATTCAAAAAGTGTCTCCGTATCATCTAAACTCTAATTCCTCCAATTCTTCTGTGTAATTACTCTCCACACCACCAGTAGTTCCAGTCATACCACTGCTCCACAACCAGAGGGAAGAATTGGAGAGAATGGAATGGTCACTTTAATCGGTTCCAACTACTGTCTTACCTCCTTTCTGGATTGACAAAGGACTCCTTGGGAATCATCTCAACCCTTGACCATCACTACAGTCAGTCCTTGTCCCCAAACTACCAAGCTACTCTTCCTTGAATTCGGAATCAGGTCCTGCCCCCACTGGTGGTGGATTCATTCCTCGTCAAACCTTGGTTGATTACACCGTTAATGCATATACCGCACATATGCATGTCTCCACGTTGCAGCCTATTCCATCCTCGGCCAGGAGCAATAGTAGTGTGGGTAAGTCAGTTCCGTATCCGTTGGCTCTCCAGTCAGTTCAGCAGTATCTGGATTTCAAGTTAAACTTTGATTTCAGTTCTTCCTCCCTCATCCCCAGTCGGAGTAAGGTTTCTTTTGAGAATTGGGAAAGAATAGTCAGTAGGATAGTAGGAGTAGGAGTTAGTAACGTTTATTTAAGTTGAACAAGTCACTTGCCCAATTAATTCCCTTCCCGTTCTCTCTCCCCATTCTAACTCACTTAACTTTTATTTATATGTTGCAGGCAATTTCACAATTCGGCTGAACATGATCCAGCCCCAGTCTCAACCAATCAATTTGGCTATTACCAACGGCAGCAGTTCAACACCTCGTTGTACTGGTTAGTAACCTATACAGTTTTATTCCTTGCTCAATTTGTATTCTATTTCTCGGTCGTTTGATTTGGTTGTGGAATTTCGGGGTTTCCTTTACAACATCATCATCATCATCATCATCATTGCTTCACTCCACTGTAGACATTTTCGAACCAAGGCCCGACCTTAGGGCTAGAATACAGGCATCTCCGGGTGGACAATTTCATTTTAATTAGCTGACGAATGACGTGTCAGTGTCAGGTTGCTCGATTGTAAGAAGATATAGGTTATCATTTAGGTTTAATGACTCTACAATTGCAATTAACAGCATGTTAAAGGCTTTCCACAATTGTTTTATGGGGCTATTACGGATAAATATTTATTTTCCACTAACTGGGAACGGGTTTTCTCACCCAACCAATGAGAGTTTAGGGCAGTGACTGAGATAGTTTTATTAGCATTTATATCAATATACTCGGATCCTAAATGATTGTTATAATATTAAGTTATTGATTAAAAAGCTCTGCTAGGATCGGTTTAGGATTAGGATGACGCTTTATTCAATATCTCACAAATGCATTTAATTCGAGACTTTCAGAGTTTTCCGACATTGCCGTACTGGCTAAAGGAATTTCCAGAACTAAAATAAGCAGAAGAGTAGGAGGCGGCAGTTGGGGTGTTGGGGATTAACTTAGGTCGTACGCGTAATGATAAGCATTTCGGAATCTTGTGACGTACCTTACACAATAAACCAATATCCAAGACATTGTCATCAGTCTTACTGTTATTTATCCCTCTATCTCCTAGATCGCTTCGAGAGGTCAGAGGCTTTCCGTCAGGATTCCGTTCCCGTGCCCGCATCATCCAGTAGAAATGCCAATCACAACCCGCCCGAGCAGCAGGTTTGTACTTGCTTTAACCTGTTCCATGAACATCGAATCTGTATAATTGTCTAATGCTAATGCAGCGTCTGTTTGTTACCTCTCTAGGCCCAGGATTTATCAATGCACCCACAGCCACAGCCGCAGCAACCGCCGCATCCACATCCGCTAGCGCCTAATCCGCTTCTTGATTTTTGTAACATCATTCTTGCGTACACCAACTACCCGGATGCTTTCAATCTGAATGAGGGTGTAAGTAAATAATTTAGCCGTCGTTCATTTTTAAGTAACGGATTAATCAATTGGACTCTAGATGGATAATGCCTAACTCCTTTCCGTTTGTTATTATTTAGCGGACGCCTGTTGTGGGAGTTATTGAGCGGAAACCTAAAGTAAAATCACTGAAAGTGCGGATCAAACTGGCACCTGAATTAACGACTCAGCGACGTCCCCAGAAGCGAAAGATTGGGATCGTTTCTACTAATAAAGTAAAGCAAAAACCTGGAAGGAAACCCAAAGCAGCGAAAGTCGTTCCGCCAGTCCCAAGCCTTCGACCCGAAGCTTCCGCTCAGCATGTGGAGTCGCAAGGAGTGAATGGAACGCGAGTAAAGTTGGAAGACGGTCGCATAAAGAATCGAAGACGAGAGAGGAAGGTTTCAAGCCCTTTGAATAGTGTTGGGGAGTCCCGGGAGAGTACCCACTCCAGCTCATCGAGTACTTCATCCCATGAGGAACGTGATAGTCAGCCAGCTAATCTTTTTTATCCTGGTAAGCTAAAAAGTTTTGAGAGGAAATTGTTTTCCATTCAACTTCAAACTACCCAACCCTCTGCCTCCCTTTATTTAGGTTTAAGGACTATGGACTAAAATGGTTTGATTCTTTTGGATTTTAGATGATGATCGGGACGAGAGTTGGGAAGAAGTTACCTGTTTCTGCGGGAAGCCATTTGCTGGGAGGCCAATGATAGAGTGTGAGAGCTGCTTTGTTTGGCATCACATGAGCTGTGCTAAACTTCGCAAAACGAACGTTCCCAAGAAATTCTACTGCAGGGACTGCAAGCACATGTTCCCAGACTTTGCTCATGAGCGTCCGCGTCGTACGTCCGGGAACGTTGGTGATAGTACAACTCAGTGCTCGAAGACCCCAGTGAAGCCCGCAAGCAAGAATGGTCTCTCTTCCACGGTAACTGCGACGACGGAGGCGACAACTCATCCTCCTCTCACGGTTCCTCCTCTCGCCAACGACCAATCGATGAGTCCCAAAGGTTCTGCCGCATCCTCACTCTACTTCACCCCAAAAGAAGGAAATACCCTTAGTCAATTTCCTCCTGCTACTAAATCCCCTGCATCTTCCGCTCCCGCTGTAACTACACCCAGCACACAATTCCGAAATCGTCAACATCCGTACCTAAATGGAAATTCGGAACCAAAACCTGTCCACAACTCTTCTAAATCTGCAACCCCACCTCAAATTCCTCAACGGAAGGCGGTTGAGAAGACGAAGCGGCGTCCCACACTCAACTCGGCCTCTTCCGGACTCTACGACGACGTCCTTCTTCCACTACGACTCAACTTTTCTTCAATCGGCAACAACACTTCCCACAACGGAACCTCTTCCTCCTAAACAAGTCCAAGCTCCAAAGTTTTATTCAGCCCTGTGAACCAAAGTTCAAATTTCGATTATTAGTATCTTCATCTTCTGATTAGGTTATTTCATCTTGTCGCAGTGGGAAAATGTCATAAGAACCATTGAGGTTCTTCTACTGAGGTGCGTCTTACTGCTAACGGGAACCCTGTCTCCGTCGTCTGTTCATCGAATTCTTCAATCTTCACCATTGGAGATTAAGTATTCGGCTTGCGAGTATCTTTCACCATACTCCATCATCAACTTTTACCTAAACTTCAGCCACCATACCAATCCCACACTTCGTCAAACCTTACTTGTAGTAGGGCTACTCTATTCTTGTGCTAATGGTCCTCCTGTTAGGTATTTAGTCCTTTAATGTTAGAAATAATTTGGAATTTAACTGTAAGCAATTATTCTTGGAGATTCTAATACTTCATGTGATGAAATACTATTTCATCCCTATTTCACTTCAAATGTTCAACACACAAACAACGTTATCCTTGTTAGTCCTGCAGAGAAGAAAGAATACTTTTCCCTAAAAATTCAAAGTGTAGAAAGAATATTTAGTAAAAAAAAATTATATGCGTTGCGTTATGTTAGTAGAAACGTCTGCCTTTACTCGCAAGCCGAATTATTTAAGGATGAAGGAAGGAACTTTCTTGTCACCTAAAAATTATTTTCCGTCTATCCTCAAACTATTTTCATGAGTATAAATCAAAAATTTAATTTTTCAGTTTAACCTTTTGTGATGAAACATTTCAAATATAACTTGAAATAATAAATCAATCACGAAAGTTGTTGTAATTACTAACATCTCAAGCACAGTCTGAATATTTTATTTTTCATCTTCTCCTACTTGTAGACTCCCCGTCAAGGTTTAATTAAGGCCCATTTACATTATACCAAGGACTGGCAAAGGTCATGATATCCAAATTCAAAAGAAGGAAGGGCAAGCTGGTCCATTTTGGTGGGAAGGATTAAAAGTGAAATCGTTTTTTTTACTCTTCTTTTGTTACTTGGCAGGATCCGGCACGTGTCAACAGGGATGAAGTCCAGTCCGAAGCAGAATTTGTAACTCATCCACACCGAAGCAGGACCAGCATTTCGATTGCGAAAGTCAATCATGGTGTAGAAATATGCTGCTGGAGGATCATATTGTTCCGGAACACGCAAATTATTCCACAGGGACTCTTTTGTTAGGAATTTTGAAATTAGAACCTGAGTTACCTGACCCTGTCTAAAATCCCACTATTTTTGCATGTTTTTTTTTGTGGAGGGGGGGAGGGGGGTAATGGCGAGCAGTGACTCTTGCTGTCTCTTTGCTTTTTGTGATTTTTTTTTGAAGGAAATGAAATGAGAGGTGTTTTTCATTTAATGAGGCTGAAAGGCATTGAGCTGCCTCTGCCTCGGCAGATGATAAGCAGAGGGTTAGCCAAAATAACAATTGACGACAATGAGGGTGGGAGCTGGGTAAGAGCACAACAGTCCAGGCGGAGTATCAGAGATCAGTCGGAATAATTGGATCCTGATTAACTTGTTTCGTCCATTTAGACTTCCATTTGCTCACTCCGGGGTTTGTGAAGCCGACATAAAGGTCCCACTCCCGCAATGACGCTGACGAACTTTATTTCTCTCCGAACATGGACAACCTTCTTCTTCTTCATTTTATTCTGTCTATGTGACAAGGAATATAATTCAAAGGTCAGTTAGCACATCCTGTTCATCCATTCAGCATCCAACCTTTTCCATCCAAATAGAAAGTTTACTTTCTTCCAGGCTCAGGCACATGTCATCCGGAATTCGGGAGCTTATGTTGAACAAAATCCAGCAGAGTTATTAGAGGGTAGGTTAGCGTGGATTTGATTCAAATTTTCAAAATTTTAATTGCTCTCTTTGCCAAGACATTGTGCATGTGGATTTTAAGACGCCCCTGCGACGGCCCAGAGATTTGGAGATCATGCATTACCACATCATTGACATCCGTGGTAGTTCCCCAGGCACAAGCATGAGCATCCATGTCACCGAGAAAGCACTAACATCACTTGATTTCAAGTAAAAATCATTCAATATACTCTCATTGTTATTATTACTGTTTGTGGTCCAAGCCGTTCATCTTGGCTTTCTTCTGGGGTATCGTTTCAGAGTGGTAATTGCGGACGGAGATTCCAGGTCAGATGGAATTGAAAACCTGGAGGAGGTCAATTGCGTTATGTACTCGGGAGTCGTGAGCTCAGATCCCAAGGGGAGAGCAGCCATTTCAATTTGTGGAGAAAGTGGAGACATTGTAAGTCATGTTCCTTCTTTTTGATTTCCCATCAATGCTCTACGCCATTTTAAGGGACGGGATTGTGAATTTGCATCGCATTTCTCCGGATTTAATAGTATCCTGTCCTGCATGTTGATTCCAAATGCTTTACTTTGTGCCAAGGCGGAAACGGAATTGCATTACATAAAAATGCAAAGTTGAATTGTCATGAATGTGATAGGCTATAACTCTTTTGATCATATCAAAGGGGAATAACGAGGGGAATAAATGATATTTACAGAGTGGGCTCATCATGAAAAGTGACGGACATTGGATGATTGAACCGCTTCCGGTTACTGTTCATGACTTTGAGAGAACAATGAAAGTCCCTCATCGAATTCGAAGATCAACCCCCGAGGACGCCCATCCAACAATATCCTTCCCTTCTGATGGTAATTTCGGTTTCCAATTTCACTAACGTACACGCAGTGTAGTGCTATTTCAAATTAACTTGAAATTATCCCTAATTTCCAATTTAAACAGGCTCGCACATTCGGATCAACTCCCCTTTAATTATCAATTGCACTCAAAGCAAAAAACTTCCGATGGCAATGAATCCTTTTAAAATCCCTCTTTCAATTGACGATCAATGGTATTTCACACGCGAAATTAGCTAATCACGACGGAAAAATTTACCTTTTACCACGCAATTATTTACCTGAAATTTAGTCTTCATAGCCCACTGCTCACTAAAATTTAAGCACTATGACGAAATATGCTTGCTGCTGCGGTGCAAAGAGCGGCCAATGACCCCTCAGGAAATTTTACTCGCATCCTGTTTCCTCCTCATTACGTTATGCACTCTCGCCCTCATCATATCATTCCAGCATTCCAGTACTTCATAACGTTGCCTTAAAATTCTTGGCAGTTGTTCATGTACCAAAGGACAAATTGGAGGCTGCAGCTGAATTGGCCCTTGCTGACGCCGAGGCAGCTCAGAATGACGTAGAAAATAACTTGATCAAAGAGACCGTGGACGTGATGAACGAGACTTCCAAAACTGTGATCCCACTCGTTGGGCCTGTTGTAGTGGAAATGCAAAGGGAGGATGATTACTTGATTGAAATTGAGCCATTGGCGAACAACGCCAAGGCCAAACCAGCTCAAACTTCTACCAAGAAGCCAAAAACTAAGGCAAGCAGTAGCGGCGTCCAGGAAGTTGTTGAAATTGCAGTCTTCACTGATCCAGAATTTTACACGGAAATGCAAATCCGTTACCCAAAGGAAACCAATACTAAAATTAAGGAATACATTTTGACGCTTGTGAATGCCGTAAGAGGAATAATAAGTCAAAGCCAACATAATTTCTACTCCTTGTTTCAAAAAATGATTCACATTTATTTACTTTTACATTATTGGACAGGTGGACTTGCTCTATGAGCAAAAGTCACTCGGGACTGATCTCGTTTTCAAGCTTGTGCATTTGGAAATTATGACCAAGAAACCGAGCAAATTAAAAAAGAATGGCAAGAGTGCCAAGGACTACCTGACTTCATTCTGTGAGTACGCGGGGGACCTAAACAAGCGGAACACGCTCTGGGACCATGGACTCCTTCTGACTGGGTCAGACTTGAAGGAAAGTGGATCTAGTCTCACTGCAGGATTAGCCTGGGCTGGAACCATGTGCTACCGATTCTACAGTTGCTCAGTTAGGTACGCTTCTGCACCATATCACTTCCCATTGTGCATTTTATATGAGTCAACCAATAATGGAAAACCTTCTTTCAGTGAAGCTCTACAACTGGGCTCCGTCTATGTTATTGCGCATGAGCTGGGCCACAGCATGGGAATGGATCACGACGGAACCGGAAGCTGTAAATCTTGTGACGCAAACAAGTACCTGATGAGGTGAGCAGGAGCCAATTCAGTTGCAGCTTCTCAAATGTGAATCTTTGTTTTACTTTCACAGTCCGACCACGGGAACGGGGAAGGTGACCTGGTCAAGTTGCTCAAGTAAAAACCTCAAGGACTTTATCAAAAACGGCTCTCCAGAGCTGAAAGGGAGCAGTTCAGCAACTCCGCCCGTCTGCCTTTCAACCACAAGTCGAGAAAGTGTGGAAATCGTTTACAAGGATGGGAAGCTTCCGGGTCAAAAGTTTGATGCCAAAAAACAATGTAAACTGGCATTAGGAAATAAGTTTAGCCCGCATATAACCACAAAGAAGCCGTTTAACGTAAGGAATTACCAAACTACTTTACAAGTGCAAAGTGAAGTAGAATGACCAACGGAGGAGACATTTTTAATGTATGACAGCCTGCTCACTTGTTTGATTTCCAGGAGGTTTGTAGTATGTTGTATTGTGCCAATTCAACCCACGCCACGACTACGCATGCCGCACTTGAAGGAACGGAATGTGCCTCGGGGAAAGTAGGGATCACATGACTTGTTGCCAATATATACGCAGACTACTTACTGAAACGCTCTTATTAATTTTGAAACTTACATTTTAGATCTGTCGAGGTGGAGAGTGTGTGGATAAACTCTGATTAAATGGACTAAATAAATCAAATTATATTTTTGAGGCTCAAGAGTAGAGTGATTTGGATTGAAATAAGGTTAACGTTCTCCAAAATGATTATATGCGGGACGGGGCATTGTCGCATTGAGTGTTCCATTTCCTTCGTTCTAGTCCGTACCAGCATGAAGCATCCTCGCTGTTCAGAATCAGATTGAAATGGAAAGTTACTTTCCATATGCCACTTTTTCTCTACTGTGTCGTTTAGTTGTTAAATTAATCTGCCTATTGTTAGACGGGAGTAATGGTGGTTGTGGAACGACATTTGATGACTCAATCCCATTCCCTCATTGTTCACTCCTCCCCACATGTGTGGCAGCGTAATCTTTACTTGACCTGCTTTGTATCTTGGATGAAAGATTCTTGTCATGGAACTGACCAGTTGACATCCCAAACTTTCTGACCCCGTGATTCCAGTAATTGCTGACAGTTCGAAATGGGTCATGGGAAACCGGCCAGTCTCTACACAGAGCAAAAACAAACTTTTCACTCCCATTGTCTATGCTAATTTATGATAATGGACCCATCACACGCCATTGAAGTTAACGTTCTCTCATCCCGCTCCCCATGTGCGTATTTATGTGAAAAAAGTTGCTTAGGAAATCTGGGTCGAATCTGCTGGTTTGCAATATTTAATCAATCAAATGACACACGTTCCGTTTTCGACCCTCCGAGGGGGACTACTGGTACTGGTTCTCATCAAAATGAGTTGTATATACATTTTTTCGTAATTTCAAACCGAATTTATTTATACTGCCCCACACCCTTCATCTAAAAAGTAACTAGGCTCATGCTGATCTTTCCTGCCGTCGAGCAGTTGACTACCCACTAATTTCTTTCCACGATCTTCCAGGCTGTTATCAAAACCATTCGCGTCACACACAAGAGTTTTATTAAGGGCTCTTACAAGGAGTATTTTAATTTTAATTTTAACTTTTTTTTTTATATATATTAACATTTAACATTTTTAGAAACAAATCAATAACTTCGAGACACTTTCGGAGATTCGGATCCAACTTCACGATGAGGATTGATGCTAAATTGTTGAGGATTAATACTAGGAGTATTCAATTCATGCAGCGTGCGTAAACGGTATTAGATAATAAACGGATAAAGTGATTCATCCTTTGCGTCATAAATTCGTTGATGTCGGATCTTTAATTTTGACAAACATAAGCCGATTGTTTCAATTATTGGTCCGAATATGGCATTGCTCAGGATTTCTAAGAAAGTTCGAACCGAAGAGAACCCCACGTGAAGGAATCTGTTGATGGGATTCGCACACCATATTTGCTTCATAGAAAAATGACAGCAATTAATGCAATTAATCACCCTCTGCGTGACTAATGAAACAAGAGGAAAAAGTGGACTTACACTGAAACTTAGCATTGCAAAATGAAGAGCAATGATGAAGGCAAGAAGCGGAGCAAAGATGATGGTAAGAACTTTGTAGGTCACTGCCTGTGTGAAAGCAAATACTGTTTTTGATACTTTCCAAACCCAGTCCGGGCTATGAAGAGTATCCGGTTCGGCAACAATTGCACTCCAAACGACCTGCGGAAGTGGAGCAAATCAAAATGCTTTACTCGGATGGATCATTCAAAAGCATGCCGGAGGGACTCAATAGGCATAGTTAATTCATAGCGTTGTCCAGGCGGAGGAACGGGAACTGGAGAGTAGGGAGCGGTTACATTAATAGGGTTGCTTAACAGTTTTGTCACCGGCGTTTGCGTTCAGCACTTGTGTATAATTGGATAATTTTTCTTAGACGAAAGCATCTTACTAAAACTTTTCATGAAAAGAATGAAATTCGAAAAGAGACTCAGTCGGATTGATAATTTAAATTTAAAGCATCTCCACGCCAGGAGTACTTCGATAATCTATAAACTCAACCACCCCCGTATACTCCTCCTTTTGTTGTTTGAAGGGTCTCTTTAGTTAGTTAAGTAAAGTAAGGTCCAAGTTTGGAACACTGTCACTGTTAGACGGTTCATTCGTGTGTCGTGTCACCCAGGCCGGGGATCTTGCTTACCGCGATCCCAAAATACATGAGTGGAGGAGCTCTGCACGTAATTCAATGCCACCCTTGTTATCCTAGTACAACGCAAACTAAATCCTAGTTTGCCGTGCCTAGTCCTAGTTTTGCTATCTTTATGAGGTTTCTATCTTCTCAGGTAGTGACGTTTGGAGAAGATAAGAGTGACTTATACTAATAATTAGTACTGATTCTCCTATCTTCTAGATTTACTCATCGATCGATTCTAGTCGGAATTAATATTAGAGGAGGCTTAACTCTGAGGGTTTCGTCAATTTGGCAAAAGTGAAACTGGAACCAATCGTCATTGACGACTGAAACTCTCTCCTTCAGTAGACTGTTATATGTTAGAGAAGTTAATTTGAAATTCAATTAGTACAAAAGTCGATTTGTAGATTTACTCAACCCATGATGAAGTGGAAGGCTTCCGTCAGTTGCCTCCGAATTCTTGTTTTGGGGTGCTTTCTCCTGGAGCGGGTCACGGCGTTGCCCCTAAACGAAAAAGGACAGACGAGGGAGGATGATCCAGGGGATGACGGCGGGTAAGCCTATCCAAGCTTCCAAAACTTATCATGTCATGAAGATGCACCAGACTAATTCGAATTGGACTCCCGCTAATTGTTTTGCTGACTAATTGTACAGGTGGGACACGATGGATTATGTTTACTTGTCTATTGGGCTCGTCATTGGAATCATTCTCCTTTCCTGCCTCATTTCCTACTTTCTCTGTCAATGTGTTCAGGAAATCCTTTGCCTGCCCTTCAAATGTTTAAAAGCATGTCTCTGCTGCTGCTGTGATTAATTAAGTCTCAACAACCAGACAAAATAATTAAGCTTAGAATTAAGTTCACCCATTTTCCACGATTGTTTTAATTCAGTATCCAAAGGATTCCAATTAAAAACGCCGAATGATTCACGCTTAGGAAAGAGTCAAAACAATAGTGATGCTTACAAATTAAGAGGGCATCAGAAATGCAACAACATGTTGACGCTGATTGGTTAATGACGGGTGGAGCAGATTAAATGGATTACAATTACTCACCTTGGTATGTCTGTTGAGCTCTCCAGGATCCCGACATTTCCCATGACTCGAGTCCATTTCCTGGATTTGATGCGAGAAGTTGACTTTGTTCATCGTTATCACCATACCCTTTACAAATTAATATTCAGTGTCAAATTATTACGTACGCCTTTGGCAAAGAATTGATTAACGGAAACGTGCTTTCGAGTTGAGGAAAGAAGTTTAGTGAATTTATAAAACAATACAAAGACGCGCGTCCTGCCGTCTTCGAAGAGAATTCACAAGTGAAAGTTAACAACTCAACTTTCTCCTCCTAACTCCTCCAACAAGCAAGCAGCGTCTTCCCTCCTCTGTCTGCATGGAAGAGAATTATCCTGATTTCTCTACATATAACATCTAATTCCTTTCTATCAATGTAATTTCGGTTTTATTTTAATTTATTTAAGTTTTACATCCATGTCAAGTGGTAATAAAAAATAATTTGTGGAATTGGGGAAAAGAAAAATTAGATTGTGTGCTTATTGGACGGACAATGTAAATTAACCTAGAGGGATGATTTTTAAATCCTTTGGGTTGTTAGTAATACCCAATGAATCCATAATAGTCCGTGGGATGATGGTAGAATAAAATTTGCTCTTAGCGACGTTTATCCAGGTATTCCCAGATTTGACCCGTCAACCACTCCACACCCTCCTGGAGTCCTTCTCCAGTGATGGCATTGGAGGCACAGATATGCCAAGGCTTATTGGAAATCCGATCAAGTCCGAGTGCTGCAGAAATCTTGACTGCGGACATGGCCTCCTTGACGTCCATTTTATTTGCAAAGAACAGGATTGGAACACGTCGATTCGAGATATCCGGCTATACAGGAAAATAAGTAAAGCAGGATTCATTAGAATTCATGGGATCTCCAAATGCCTTCAGAAACCGAGCTTCACCTGATGGAGCATCGTATCCAACTCGTCCTTTGCAACTACAAACCGGAGCCTGGTAAGATCAAAATAATAAAAAAAAACTTGTGAGCCTAGAGGACAGAGGAGAATCAATTTGTGGACATGCAAAGATGCCGATACTTGATGAGAACGTACTTGTCACTGGAGTCAATGACAAAGATGATCCCCTGACAATCCCTGTAGTAATGCTCCCAAAGACTCCTAGGAAATACATCACAAAAGTCTCAATTTCGATTTTTGGCTTCGCACGTACTATGTCTGATTCGGGCTGTACCTGTACCTTCCTTGACCTGACATATCAAAGGCCGTGAATCCAACACTCTTATCTGAGGGAAACATAAGAGACCGTTTTTTGTATGGTTTCTGTTCGGTTTATGTATAATCCTGAATGAGACTAATCCAAAGGTCAAAATTGACTTACGTTGGAACTTCTCGACATTGAATCCAATTGTGGGAACAATGTCATTGGCCTTCTGCTCATCTGCTTTGAAATGATTGAGTAGCGTTGATTTCCCACTGTTATCCAAACCAACTACCAAAACATTCACTTCCCTTTTACGTAAACCTAGGAAATTTACTAAACGGTCCAGAAATCCCATTGAACTGAACTGATTGCAACTAATTGTTGAGAATAGAAGAGAATGAGTGAAAGGATCAAAAGAGGTTGAAGTGAAGTGGAGGTGAGTCTCCCCAAGGAAAGAACAGGTGAAAGTCCATTAATCCAATGTATGCATCCGAAAGGTGAAGAAATCGATCCAATCAAGCACCAAAAAAAGGGACGGATAAAGCAACTCCAATATATTCTCCACATTAAACCAACCAACCTCCATACACACAATGCATAAATTCCATAAATTCAAAACTATTACAAACAATTGAATTTGCTTACAATCTACACGCTCATTCCTCCGTTGGGTCTACCCATTCCGCCGATTGAAAATACTAAAAAAAATTTGATTATAAAGTAATTTATGAGCCGAGTTGTTTTGATTCCATGATTCTATAACAGCTAATTTGTAATTTATGATTTATGAATCAAAGATTTTGGCTCCGCAGACAGAGGCATCCGAAAGGGCGTCATGTAATCAATTCCTGTTTCGGACGAATCAAAATAACTCCAACTCTGTTTATGAAGAGGAAGGCTTGTTGGCTTGCTTATAAAGTACGGGGTTCAATCTGTGATTTCGAATCAGTGGTAATACATTCCCAACTCCCACTTTCTTGCTTCTTCCACAAGCTGACCTGCAACAAGGAATTAATGGTAAAAAACTGGATTCCAACGTGATAATCCGAAAGAGAAGAAGCATTTCATTTTACTTGATTATCTCCACCAGAGACTGCGAGAATGTCACCGATAAAGTTCCAGCTAACATGCCAAACGACGTCATCAAATACATGGAGTGGTTCCGGTGTCCAGTTAACACCATCTCCTTCCCGGTTGTTCCAGATGATGACACGGCGATCCTGATCAATCGAAGCACAAAGACACGGTTAGGAAAGAAGAATTCTGGGTTGGACTCCGAATTATGGGGAGACTTTCCATTCCGGATTACCTGGGACGATGAAGCAATCTTCATACGAGCAAGTCCAGCTGTTGGAGACCAGGCCACATCTCTAACCCAGTCAGAATGCCCCTCAAGCTTTACTTCCTCGATCCAGTGCTCATTCTCTTCTCTGTCGTGCAAAGGATTATGCAATTGCAATGACATTAAACTTATCACTTTGATGTTGGAAATTGTAAATTAGGTTATACAAACTCACTTCCAAATTTTCACCAAATTGTCGCAGCCACCAGACACAAATCTCTTGATTGGTTGTCCCTCGCCAGGTTTCTCACCAGAAAAGGTCACGGGAGCCCATGAAACGGCATTGCATCCCATCTAAAAATAAATAACGTTGACATGACCGTGGTGATCTTGAGATGGAGGGCAAATAGTTAAGAAATCTCATATCCTTACTGTATGTGCATTCGGAATTTTATTCGCAACCCAACGGTCATTATGGAAGGAGAGCACCGTGATAGAACTATCAGAACTACCACAGGCCAACATTAATCCCCATTCCGGCGGGGCCCAGCAGACACTGTTAACTGACGAAAAAATGTAGAGTAAACGACAGAAACTCTACATAGCATGAGCATTTGAAAAAAAAAACTGCATAACGATTTTTCATATAAATGTCATATGTCGACCGCACCAGATGAATCATGCCCATCATAATTGTAGGCAATTTCCCAGCGCCCATCAGTCTCCTTCCAAATGATGACACGGCGATCATAGGAGCAAGAAGCCAAGAGAGTACCGTATCGTGGATGAGCCCACGCTAATTGCCAAACCTAAAAAGATACCAAAAGTGCAAGTTTTGTTATATTCAATTCGTGTAGAACGAGCGTGTCTCTTATTCAAGCCTAACTCACGGGGCCTTCGTGTCCTTTCAACTCAGCCACAAACGTTTGATTCCCGGTACTCCAATTTAAATCAAAGAGACGAATAGACTTATCACAGGAGCAGGTTGCCAATTTCAGACCTAAAAAGTCCATCTGAGCATCATGCTGTAATAAAATAAATCTCAGTTATTACAAAACATCCACTTGATGTCACATCCGGAATTCGGCCCCGCCTCGAATCCTTCCATCACCACAGCTACATGTTAATTTTTCCATTAACATGTATGCAATTGATTTTTGACGTTGGGTCCCCTATGACTATGAGTAAAATGAAAGCAAGAAGCGACAGATTCACAGATTGCATTGCAACTTTGCTTGAGATGCATGTATGTGGCATGCGCATGAGACACCTGAAAGCGGACGTAGAATGGATACTTTAGAGTAATTTACAACTTACAATCATGTCTTCATGTCCAGTATCAATGGTGGTAACGTTAAACGGGGCCGACATAACAGCGAATAGCAGGTGAGGTCCAGGTGGCTTCGGGTGACTTCAACGACCAACGACCCTCCAAACCGAAGTTGCTTACTTTTCTTCTTGAGTGAAGATGACGAGACGAGTGTCGATGTCTACAAGTCGAGTGTGAGACAAATGAAGTCTTAATTGACTGTTGGGAGGAATTAATTTAGATTAAAAAAAAAAATGACAAACAATTTAAACGGCGAAAAGGGAAAGAGAAAGGCAAGTACACGTCAGTCAGGCAATCAACAAAAACTCAAATGACGAGATTAGGCAATGGGCATTTAGCCATCAATTATTGAATTAATTCGAAATCAACTCAATACTCAATTTTGGTGAATATTCAGTTAACAAATTTGGCTAAATTAAGGCTGTAGATTGCTCTGCTTTGCCAAAGGCCAGTATTGTCTTGCAAGGATATTAAATTACTAAAATTGGTTCTTGGCTGCCAATAATGCCCAGAATTTAATTGGTACCAGAAACCAGACGGGTTTATTAACCGGCAAACTTTTGAGATTCCCAC
>Ga0194135_10001153_pt1 | contig 15513 bp, 13 predicted proteins | sample LitLau_LLRF_2013_FD_134024 | JGI IMG/M metagenome (GOLD analysis project Ga0194135, IMG submission 134024) | Freshwater sediment microbial communities in response to fracking from North America - Little Laurel Run_MetaG_LLRF_2013 (version 2) | ecosystem: Environmental > Aquatic > Freshwater >...
ATTTTGATATTCTTTTTGGAAAAATGGTGGGGCAAGAAACAATGCGCATTGCTACGATTTGCTCGAGCAACATGAATCGTAGTATGGAGGCTCATGCTTTCCTCGCCAAGAAAGGGTACAACGTGGAGTCCTTCGGCACTGGAGATAAAGTCAAGTTACCGGGCGCAGCTCCAGATAAGGTTGAATTAATAATATCGAATACGATTCGATTTCAAACTGCTTTATTGTTACTGTTACAATTTTGGTTCATTGATTACTTTTGGACTTGATTATAGCCTAATGTTTACGAGTTCGGAACGACTTACGAGTTCATATATCAAGATTTGCTCCAAAAGGATAAGTCTTTGTAAGTAGTACATAGTACATGGTTTTCTATTGATTGTGATATGCTCGTGCTGAATCACAAAATATAACTATTTATGTGCTGCTTGTTTGTCGCAGGTATACGCAAAATGGTCTTCTTCACATGTTGGACAGGAATAGAAGAATTAAGCCCCGGCCTCAGAAATTTCAGTCGAACGAAGACAGATTTGACGTGATAATTACTTGTGAAGAGCGAGTTTATGACCAGACTGTGGATTGTAAGATTTTATATCGTGGTTTACTAACAAGAGTTTAAGAATCGTTCATCATGTGTGCAGTTCATAGGATATTTACTATTTCTTGTGATTTCAGATTTGGATTCCAGGATCCCTGTAGACAACATTCCGGTTCACGTGATTAATATTGATATCCAGGATAACCACGAAGAGGCTACGATAGGAGCGTTTTTGATCTGCGAACTTGCTAGCAAGGTTTGAAAGAATTTTAATAAACTTTTATGTTAATGCAAAAATGCATCTTACTGGTTAATTAATGTCACGTTTTTTTTGTAAATCCAGTTATCAAGTGCAGAAGATCTGGATAATGAAATTGATGAATTACTTTTGGAATTCGAAGCTAAAGCTCAGCGAAATATTCTCCACTGTATTATGTTTTACTAATTCTGAATGCGAGGTGCTTGCAACGATGTACATCTCACCCGTTATTGTGGTAGATTATCTCTAAATTGTCGACTGATTTGAGTGTTTGAAATAAGGTAATTTTAAATATTAATTATGTAGCCCTAAATTCATGTTGTATTAAATTAGAGTTTAAAGTTCTACTGAAATGAACAAATATTGTATAGTTTTGTATATTTGAAGCAATAAATTGTATCGTACGATTGTTGTACGATTGATCGCCCACTACACGAACCGAAATACGGCAGCCGTTTAATGTCGACCCTGCATCATACAATTGCAAACGATATCAGCTATTTTCTTGAGAATATGGACCTTAGCCCAACAAATAAAACCATCACAATTCTGTATTCCCATTTCCCAGAACTAGAAGATTTCATCAAAGGAAGAATGATCACTGAATTTCATTATGACAGATGTTCACAATGAACCCACACAAGGTTTGATTGGAGTGGATGAAAATTGAATTAATATTCAATCAGTCTGCCTGATATGACAAGGGACTATCGAAACTTCCCAGAGCCACAACTTCACAATAACATCTCCCACGTTTTCCAAATGCTCTTCCAGCAGGTCTTCTTCCGTAACCTACTTTCTCGTTTACATGCACACGAGAACAAGAGACATAAACCTTAGGTAAGTAAAAATGAAGTCTTCATATGATGATGCTCACTACACAGAATCGATCAAGACATGAAACCTATTAATCTTTAATCATATTCTCATTTGCCTTGGGATGCGTTTTACTACCGACACCGATGAAATGTGTTTTTCTGTGTGGTCACCAAAAATGATGGACCTGCTGTCATCACAAACTTTTTGGTATAAAAGGCAGTGCCATTACTTCGAGAGAGCACAAGCATTCGAAACTTGCCCAAGATAAAGCGAAAGTCGTCTTATCTTATTCATTTTTGAGTGAAGAATTTTGAGCCAGAAACTCCTGGTCGTATTCATTTAAAACATTGGTATCTTAAAAGGCAAGTCCTCCTATTACACTACTACCAACTCGTCGTCAATTCCGCTCTGTGAAGAGTCTCCGCTTTCGTCATCTTCTTCATCCAACTCTTGCGAAGAATTCGCCCGTTCTCAACTTCATTTCCCGTGGTCAACTCGTTGGGTTGTTGTAGTCATCATGGCTAAAGTTGCAGTCATTGCTCTAGCACTCGCCCTCATCATTACTTTTCTCGTCTCTAACAAAAGCGTTGAGGCAAGTGGGGGGTATCGGAAACCCCCATTTAATGGTTCAATCTTTGGAAAGAGGAACTCAGGTAATTTGTCATACATAACTCATGCACCTCGAACTATACATACTTATAATGTTATAATACCCAAGCTGCAGCCTGCTCAATCACATTTCTTGTGTAGGCGTTGCTGTTGTATTAGATTTCTTTCCCAAACTTCGACTCTAATTTTTACCTAACATGACGTGCGTCTGTAGACACCTGGCATCTTACTTAGTTTTTGTTATTAACACCTTATACTACCTCTGCTGCTGTTGTTGTATTAATCAAAACGACTTTGTACTTGATTAGACGAATATATCTTTCTTTCCAAGTCAGTAGTAGGAAGAAGAACCCGTAAAGAGTTGTTGTTTTCCATTCAATTTATTAATAGACTTAAACTGTCAATAAAATCGCGATCCTTGACATTTCACCCGTGTAGGTGGTGGTTTCACGTCTTAACAAATATTTATTGTATGAGATGACAGTCAAGTTTTACATCAATGGATTGTACTTGGAATTGTTTATGATAAAGTTATTTCTTTTTGTAGTTCTCATTATGCCCCAAATCGTAAAAAGAATAGTTATTACAATACATTTATTAGCTATTACCCAACGCTCAGGAATATCTTATATTATGCTTTGTAGCTTTCCCATATAAAAGTGATAAGAATACTAGTCACTCATCAATTTTGATTTAGAAGGTGGTGGTAATGTCCAGAATGGAGATTATCTCGAAAGAACTGGAGGAAAGTCATTAGCAAGTCTGTGTGAAATCGCAGCGGAGACATGTGCAGCTTTCTATCCAGAGGCTTCAAGGTGAACTACCCTCACAGGGACCTCTTCCTATTGAATCTTCTGAATTTATGGCTTCATCTCTGAGTACGGAAACCTCATGCTGCTTTCCATCAACGTTCCTGGCCTATTTATAAAAAGTGTTTTCTTTATCAGTTTTGTAATTTGTTCCCATTTCCTCGCTTCCTACAAAAATTGACTTTCAATTTCCTCTAATGCATTTTCGAATGTCAGATAATATAATCCCAATGTACCCCACTAGAGTAGTTCATAACATACTTCAATAGTTTACTTCAAGGATTTTAATGCATTTGATTTGATATCAAAGGGATAATACTGTTATGTATGTTTACCAATATTGTATCATTATATAATCACCACCATTAGTAGTCATTCTTATTTGATTAGATAAATAATAAGGTTATTCCTTGTGTTTACTTATTTTGCTATATAATATAAACACTATAAACCCGTATTATGGAGAGTGCTCGCTGTGTAGAATTTAGTAAAATAAAATAAACAATGTGAATGTAATTTCAAGACACATGCAGATAGAAAATCCCAACCCAACCACACACACCTGTTTTTATTATTCGCTGTGATTAATCGTCCTACAGTTTAACGCTTATAAATTGTGAAATTACTAAACATCTTCACACGGGGAACGACTGGCTGGATAAACTATACTTGGATTGGTTGGCGAAGTCACTAAAATTCAACGCAATTGATATGGGCTTGGTAAATTAGAACGTCATGTTCTGTCTCACTTAACTTCGATTCGACAGGTGACAGGTGTGAATTGAGATAACTTTTACTCTCCAATGTTATTACCCAGCGTACACGCGAAGCTTTCACGGACCAAATGGCCAACTGGCGTTCAGAAAAAGGTAATAGAGGCAATAGAATATTACGGTACCAGTATGAAATCTAAAAAAGTGCCAGGTATGCTTTTAGTATAAAAGGAAAAGGTTTCACAATCTAATCAGACATTGACAAATTAAATTTTCACCGAGTACTATTGGAAGCAAATGGTTTCTCCGAATCAAGTTTAACTCTCTACACGCTTTCTCCTGTCTCATATTTCTCGTAGTCTCTCCTAGTTTGCAACTTTCCCCAGTTTTAGACTCATCTTTCACTCCAGTCCAGTACACGTATAGTCCAGTTTTGGGATCTTCAGGATGGTCAACAGACGTGGTAAGAGATCACGCTCTCAGTTGATATACAGACAAACGTGGAGTCCATCTATGACATACTGAAATTTTTCTGGTGGTAATATCACAGGAAGATCCATACCTTTATATTGGATCATTTTGTCTCTTTCAATGGGATTTGTCATCCTACGACTTGCCCAAGGACAGCCTTCAGTCTACTTCAAAGCAAATGTAAGTTTCTCGAGGAATCTTGTGTGAGACTCTATCATGATATTATTCCAGCGTAGACTAGACACGACTATTTGGACATTTCCATTCTTACGCAAGACTAACATAAGTTGATATTAACTATGTTGAATTCATGCTACTACCTTTGTGGAATGAATCATAAAATATCACAGGGACCAGATGTACGTCTGTTTTCCAAGTCTCTAGTAGTTCGTAGTTCAGTCTCAATGTGCCTCAAACTATAAGGCTTACTTTTCAATAATTGAATTGATGTTGCTCATAAATTTTTATAATGTTGCTTCACTCATTTCTGCTGTACCAATAATAGCCAGCTGTCAAGTCCCTTCCACGGATCGGTCGACGAAGTGACTTGGAAACATTTCCTCTGCCACTTTCCTCCTCGATGAACATCTTATCCCCAGCATCATCACCACTTGATGTTCCCCAGGGAAGCTTCTGGTCTGTGGAGAACTATCTATTCAGGAATGATCAACAATTCAAGCCTTCTCATACTATTTCTGGAATTCTTGATAGCTTGGCTGCTGCTGCTGCTATGCAGCAGCAACCAGGACAAGCCTCATTATCATCGGCCGTAGATTCGGAACATATCTTGCCCAACCAACTCTTTTGGAGAAAGTTCATTGGAGATCCTGAAGTATCTGAAAATTCTTTGATGACTGGAACGGACAATTCTGAGAAAAATATCTACCGTTCTCGCAGCAGAAAGTAGACGACAGTGACATTGATTTGCAATTAGAAATCCATCAAACTTATTTTAAAATCCATTCTACACTGGTCTCTCTGAACATTTGAACAGGAAACAAAAACTAATTTTAACCTACTTTATCAAATAGATTATTATTAGGGAGTCTAATGGCATTTTAGATGACGCGCAGTAGGCCTGACTTTTTATTATTAAAAATTGATTTCGAGTGAGTAAGCGCCATTCATAATATTACGTAGTGGGCAGAGATGTATTTCATTTCATAGAGTTATTATTACAGGGCAGAAAGAGTTATTTTGTGGGTTGAGTGCGTAGTTGAGTGGATGAAAGGCAAGAGAGTCATCAGAAGGAGATCGAAGGGATGATGGACGGAAGTAAGTGGGAAGTAATCACAGCTATTACCTCTCGTAATTGTGAAGGTTGTGAACGACGAACTTTTAATGAAGATCTAACTATAAAAGTAATGAACAAAAGTAAAACATAATGGAATAGACAATAATGTACATGTAGTTTAGAATGGCTGTTGTGCAGATTGTACGTGTCATATAAATATCCGACTATATTCGTGTGCTTTTAGTCTGCATTATAATTGAATATGAAGAGCCAGGAATACATTTATGACGACCTTGATTGATGATCCCCACGGTTCTTCTTCTGTCAATGTAATTTTTAAACTTATACAACAATTCTGACTTGTACGTATGAAAATGATAATAAATATAATGCACATTGTCATTTTGAGTAAAAAACACTGAGCACTTTTATTTAATGTCCGGATCGGTAGTCAAACTATGGAATATTTACTACAGTGTCACGGAAGCTTGATCATTGATTGTTTGTGTAATGCGAGATGAGTTAGAATGTTTGTACCGTTTTAGCTAAAGCCTGAAGGCGAGACGCGAGAGCAGAAGAATTTTCTAGGGAGGCAGAATATTGGATTTCCTCTAGCTTCGTTTTTAATATCCTCAAGTATTTTCGATTCCTTGTCAAAAAATGACAGCCAAAAAGCTGACGCCTTTTCGCTTAGGGCTTATCGGAATTTTAGGAATAATTGGAGCCGTAATATTCAGATGGGGCATCGTGGACTATGCTATTAAAGCTAAAGTGTCGAATGTAAGTGCAAAAACTGTTTCTTGTGGTTTTCTCCCTGTTTTAAACCTCGTGGTGTGTTTGTGTGTGTTTCTAAAATCTGAAAGCCTCAAGAAAGAGACATTTTAAACCCGTCGTCGAATTCCCAGGGCAAAATCTCTATTTTCTTTTCTTTCCTTTTAGAAAGTTAAACTGGAACCTGGGACAGATCTCTGGGGAATTTGGACAGAAATGCCGATTCCAATGTTTTCGAGCTTTTATTTCTTCAACGTAACAAATCCCGAGGAAGTTTCTAAAGGAGCTAAGCCAGTCTTAAAAGAAATGGGACCATATGTCTACGAGTAAGAAAAATAATATTCCAGGCCCTCCTTAAAAATCCAAGTTCAGTGGAGAAAGTTTCAATCGATGAATATTTGATTGGTTCTACTTATTTTCTTCTACTAATCTAAGTACCCTTTTTCATGCCGAGTCTTTTTCCAGAGAAAAACGACACAAAATAATCCTGGAAGTAAATGACATTTCGGTAAAGTACAGACCAAAAGTGACATACTTCTTCCGCTCAGATTTGTCGTATGGAACAGAAGACGACAATATCACGCTACTGAATGTTCCATTCGTGGTAAGCTCAAGAGTGTGTTTAAGTAATACGCAGCATTGGCAGCACACACGTATGTAGTACAGAGTAAGACAGAAGTCTTCACATGGAAGCCGATTCTTCTTCTTCTGATGTATTTAGAATTTCATTCAACTTTGGAGAAATCAAATTTATTCTTTATTATGCTTAAAGCTAATGCCGCACACACACTTTTGACTTTCACATTTTTTTATCAAGGGAATTGCGAAAATTGCTTGGGAGATTGCGAAACAACCTTTGGTCTTGTCAACCTTGGATGACTTGCTGGCAGAAAAAGGAGAGAGATTATTTCACACTAATAAAGTTCGCGAATACCTTTTTGATGGGGTTTCTATTGAGAGCTACATGGAGCTCCTCTCCCTTCCCGTGACTCAATTTACAGGAGGAAAGAAAATTCAAGTTCCGAAAAGACTGATGGATGGAGATTTCGGCTTTTTCGATGATGTAAGGAAATCCTTCATCTTCCCATGCCACCTGAGTGTTTGCCTGTGTCTCGCTAAATTTCTAGGAAGTTCCAGTGCCTTTCTCTCTCTGAGAAAGTGTCAGGCGTCATACATACCTACATAGACTTACATACATAGACTTACATACATAGACTTACATGCATAGACTTTCGTGTACAAATCTTTTTCTCTCTATCTACTCACAATCTGTAGATGAACGTACACTTTCTTGTAGAGAAACGGGACCGCAGAGGACGTGTGGATTGTTCGGACTGGAAAAGACTCTCTCTGGAGCTTTGGAAGCATCGTAAGTTTTAATGGAATGACTAAGCACGATAGCTGGGGAGACTTGAAATGCGATGCAATTAGTGGGACTGATGGAACGATATTTCCTCCTTTTGTCGACGAGTCACGAACTCTTGACATCTACTATCCCGATGTTTGTCGTACTATCCAAATGGATTACGCCACTACGGGCGAATTTATGGGACTATCTACACTCAAATTCACCTTTGCCCCAAATGTCTTTGGAAGTTTAAAGAAATTCCCTGAAAATAAATGCTACTGTAAAGATAACTTTGAATGGTGCGAGAAAGGAGGACTTATGGCATTGGGCCCGTGTCTTGGAGGTGAATATATATAGACGAATGTCTTCCACATTACTACAAACTTATTCAGCCAAACCGTCTTTTGAGACAATTTCTGCGTTCTCACGAACTTATTTGGTCCTTTTGTCTCTCCTTAGGAGCTCCGTTATTTGTGTCTTTGCCTCATTTCAAATCTGCTCCAGAGGAATACAGGAATGCAGTCGAGGGATTGAGTGTCAGTGGGGATTACACGTCCTACATTGACATCGAGCCTGTGAGTTCTTCGTCTTTCTTCTAAAAATACTGCGATCCCTCTGTTTCATGGAACAAGTTAAGTAATGAGAATAAATGGTGGACACGTAGACTATCGGGATTCCTATCCGAGGAAACATCAAAACACAATTAAATGTGGAACTTCAGTCGTACGGGGAAATGACGTCTTTCATGAATGCACCTAATTTAATGTTTCCTCTCCTTTGGTTTGAACAGGTATGTACGTAACGACGCTAATATGTTGGAAGTTGGTTGGTAGTTGGTGGGGTGGTTTAGTGTCCAGGTATATCTACACACACGGCAGGAGTCTCAAGTGGAAACACTTTGCATTAATTAATACACAAGGCATTCCTCTCTCTCTCTTTTAATACTTCGCGGATGCTCATGAAATACTAATAATATTTCTCATAAAAGGAAACGTTTGCAGAGTGTAATGCCCATTTCTTTCTATTTGGTTTAATTAGAGTGCTCACTTGACTGAGAAACAGATTCGACCCATCCGAAAGCTGGGAATGGTACTTCAAGCAGCCAACTTTATCGCGTGGATTTGCATAACAATCTCCATTGCTTGTGTTATCGGAGCCTTCATGTGGCAAGGACTCGGCTCCAAAGTTTGTGGGATTAAGTTTAAATAATACATAAAGACCAGAATGATATATATCTAGATATAGTTCAAGTACAAGGAGACACACAACTCTCTTGCCTATTTATTACAGTAAACGAGAGAGAGTACAAGAAGAGCCCTTGATGTGGAGAATCACGTAGGAATGTCCTTCCTCCCTGGAGATCCAGCTAACAACTAACCAACAATCTTATTCACATTCAAATCAGGCTTTATTTTAATTACACTCCTCATCTTACGCATCCCATCTTGTTAAATGAATATCGTCTCTTACGATTTAAGGGGAATCAGATGACAGTTTTGCATATTATTCATTTTATTCATCTGCCTATTTTCCGTATCAACTTCAACCAATAATAATCCCCCAACCTGCCCAATCTTTGTTACCACTTCAATATTTCACTTTAGGCCTTACCACCATACATCGCTCAAGTTTGTAAATAAAATACAGAAGACCATATAATACGAAAAGATCAACAGTCTTCTTGTGTAATTCCTTATATATCGGTCCAATTAATTTGTATCATTCTGCTCTCAATTCTATTATATAGAGATACGTGTACACTTTGTCAGAATTACTTAAAAGCTTCTTTATTGATCTGCTTCTTTCATAATAAAACTCTTCAAAGCTCCTCCTTTGCTACATTGGTAAAAGTAAAATATAGTTTTAATCATCAAATTAATTCGTCTTTCTAGGAAATTTAATCCAGTTGACGAGATAAATTCGAGTTGTGCTCAATTTCGTTGAGTAGGAGAAAGTACTCAAAGTACTTGGCACTTTCTCCGTACTGTGTAAACCTGTTGAGCGGAGTGATATCATTATCAATATAATACGCCGTGTCTTTTGAATCCTCCATATCTCTTTTGTACTTAAGGAGCACAATGAGCTCGAAGACAGTTAAGTTGTCAACCTCCTCATTTATCTTCATTTGGATGTCATCAATCGTATTCGTTCAAGTGGCTGTTGGAGTGCCTCTTCCATTCAGAGAAAGTAAGTGGGTAGCGATTTCGCTTTACACTCTCTAACTCGCCTTCCACCCTATACACTTCTAACTCTATACAATTTGCCACAAACCATGTATATATCTATACACAGACTTATAGGCCGTATAATCTGTATTAGCAGGTCAAACAATCCCATCCTATCAATCGCCAAAGCCTCTTGAGCCTCATCCTCCGTTAGGAAGTCGCAATTTCCAGCATGCTCATCCACACACCCACACTTATCAAGGCTCAATGTCTACAAGCCACCACCATTTTCACGAAAAAGGATTCTCTGGTAGTCCCACAGCAGTTCCAGTTCCAGGTCGTCCAAAACGACACAATAATAATGAAGGCCAGTTTAGCCAGCAGCTTTCGAACGACCATTTAAATCACCAAAATCCTTATCCTCATCTCAACCATTATCAACACCATGACATAGTACGCCATGATCACCAATCATTAGATAATAATAACTTCCATTTCCAACATCATTCAATGCCCCATTATTATCAACACCAGCAGAAGAATCAGGAGCAGCAAGTCCATCCGAATCATGTCCATCATGATTCCAGGGCACAGCACTTTCACCAACCTGTACAGACGCATCACCACCATCATCATCATCAGCATCGTTCAGGAGAGGAACCAGAATTTCACGAATTCAGTAACGAGCATTTGTTCAGACAAAAACGAGACGTAAATGCCCCGCACACCTTCGATAGTGGTAAGTAAATTCGAAGTTCGAACCTCTTTCAACTATATTTTTTGCCATTCATAATAATTCATATATTATAATATTGAAACCGGCTAGCTAGCTGTTGTGCTGTGTCCTTTCACTTTGCATGATATAACGGCTCCTCAAAACTTCACCGCACTCACGAAAAATATCTTTTCAGATTGGGAACCCGATCAGAATGGAAACTCTGCTGGTGCTGGTTCGTCAAAGCTCTACCCACAATTCAATTCTATGAATGGATACTGCACGACATTAGACTGTTTCGAGAAATCGGCTTGGAATAATAACATCCGCCAAGCGGAATCAAGCACTAATAATAAGCCTGTCTACGACGAAGTTAAAGTTCAGGGCCCCGATGCTATTCATCCCAGCAATTCAAATAACATACGACGACGACCAAATAATAATCCCCCTAGAGTTGTCCAGATTTCTCCGGATCAAAGGCACCAAACCATTTATAGCAGTAGTAGAGCGAGCAACAACGGCGATGATCGCAATTCCAAGAGTAATAATAAAATCCCATTACCATCGCAAATCCTCGTTCCACCACAACAGCAGGCAGTTCCTTTGGAAGAGCCACAAGGCTGGAGTTGGTACGCTGGCGATGAAAGCTGGAATCATGAAAGGGACCTGAATAAAAACTTCCTTCAACAACAACAAAACAATGATGATATTTCCACGGAAGACTTTGGTCAATTTTATGGACAATATCCTTACAACTCCCTTCAACAACCTCCTGCAAATTACCTTGATTTCCCTCACGTCCTTTCAATTCCTCAATACAATGGTCAATACGAAATCAACCCAAGAGATTCATTGCCCCTGGATAATTCATGGAATGACTTCAATTCATTCTTCAGTACGTCAACTCCTCCTGTACCACCACCACCACCGGCGTCTTCTTCTTCTTCAAGTTCAGGAGAAGATGCTTCGCTGAAGACTCCACCGGATGCAATTAGGATGAGAGCAAGTGGCATTTCCATTGGACCAGATGGAGGAGTTCAGATTGTAAAAGTTATACTCAACTTTTCTAATGAAGATGATGAGGAGACTCAGTTAGAAGTAGACGCAGATCAGTATTAACCTCCACGTGTAATTATGCTTCGTGTAGTAATGATTGCAGACACATTGTTATATACCTTTTTTCCACGAATCCGTTTTAGTTTAGCTGTAATTCGAGGCGACTCGGAGGAGATTGGAGTCGTGACAAGTACAAGCATTAATGATATTAATTGGATGTCACGAAGATTATGTTGTATTTGTGTTCTTTGTGAATGAACTCGCGAGAATGCAGTCGGAGTGTTTGTGTCCGTGTGTGTGTACGAGTGTATAGTTCTGCGTAGGAAGATAGTAATTGATGAACTAGTATTAATCCTGTTTAAGTAAAAATTGCAAAACCCAAGCGCATAATAAAAATACAGAACATCCTTCATTGCACTCTACAATAAAGTGGTCATTATTATTACATAGAGTCTTCATCATTAGTCATTAGAGACAACTTGTCCTCGCAGCATTTCAGTTATTCCGCACCATTACTATTAATCCTTGTGAATCCTGTCTAATCCGATTCATCCTGAAAGTGAATGGCTACTAATCCACTTGAAGGATGTTAAATAAGCTAAAGTATTAAGCCAAGTTTCTATTGGCCATCAGGAGAATGAGAACGCGAGGGTTCATCTGCAAAAAAGTAATCTCTACACTTCTTTTATACATTCCCCATATAGTAAAGCTCTTCCGTACTTAACCACAGCAGACCTGAAAGGATCATAAAATGCACCTGGACCCGGATCCTTTCATGTCGGAATATTTGTTCTTACGAGCTACTCCACACGGTCGCCTATGTCTATTATTATGACCCTTTCCACCATTCATTGTGACTCTCTCCTAGTGAACCCGTGGCACTTACATTTTTTTACCATGCAAAATTATACCTCATTCAATCTGTTTGTTCACCCTCTCGAGCAGCAGCTTCAAGAGCACCCAGAGTTCGCAAGAGTATATCGATGTCATTTCATTCATCTTTATTCTATACACACACACACACTGGGTACTTTATTTTTTCATACACTTTCCATGCACATTCGTTATAGTTCCCCTATATTGGTATTGGTACGACATTCTCAAAAGGATAATGGCTTATTTCATGTGGAATGGGGATCTCTCTCTCGTTCTTCACTTTTAGTTTTCTTTGTACACTTTATAGCTTACTAGTATATAAACGGGTGAGACCTGGGTGAGACCATTTGCATGCGGTGATGTGTCCCGTGTGATCCCGGTTTACTATATAGTCAATCATTTAAGCATTAGATCACCAGATGAGTTTACTTCTCTAATGAAAGCTTCATAATATGGTACTGGGTTGCATTATTTCATTCCACAGATGAATGACACAGCATAAGAACCCCTTATGCACTTAAAAGCAGTATTATTGCAAATGCAAACCACCAAAAACAAGTTGATAAGTTCACGCTTCACCTTCTCCCTTACTCTTGAGTCTTGTTGGTCGTATTACCAAACTACTCGCCCCAAAAACATCATATCAACCAGTTCTTCAAGTTCTACACGAAGCCAGAGCAGGCAACGTTAAAGGGTTGTTTTTGCATGAGGCTTAAAAGTTCATGCAGAGCTCTCAGTCAGTACCATTATTACACTAAATACCAAACAACAGCATTACTACAAGTTAAGTTACAGTCTTCTATCCTCAGGTTACTCTTTATATTCTTGTAGACAGTTACTGTGAAGGTATACATTATAGATACAGTTTCTTATTAGGCAACACACACACGAACCTTACGACTCAAGACGAAGAACCAATCTTAAGGTTTTCAATATCTTTCCGTAGACACAGTAGTAGTAAAGGTAATCGTCATTTTTTGTTCCAATTTCTAAGCCGCCACATGCAAAACCATTTCAACCTTCACACATTCAACATCTTTGTATAATAATCTCTTGAGAGGACCAAATGTGCTAGAATTGACATAGGTTTGACAGAACAGAAAAGTTGTCATCTTTTAAGATTTGAAGAGTTTTTTATTACATCAAATAGTTTAGGTTTGTCTTTTAGTTAGAAATGTAAAGAGGACGTAGTAAAGTCAGTGTATATAAGTCGAGAAAGAGTTCGGATATTATTTGAAGCCATTTGGGCAGAGTTGGACGCGTAGTAGAACGTGTTCTAACAGTTCCAAGTGCACTCCATTTATTGTTATCCTTGAGGTGGATCCCTATATTATTATATTTGAGTTTACAAAGTTTAAAGGAAGGAACTTCCGAAATCCTGTGTCAAAGTGGAGGTTCCAACGAGTGCCAAAAAGTCAATGACAAAAATGTCATTTTCTACGAGGAATCACAATGTCACTCTAGCTGTGGCTTTCATCGTAAGCTGTGTCGTAATGCTTCTCTACTTTCTCAACGTAACTCATGACAAGCTGGAGAACAGCAAGACAGCGTTGTACACACTGGACGAAAAGTACACAAGCCTCGTGAGACAATATGAATGTAAGCTGAAGGGTGACGAGTCTTTCATCTTTGCCATGATAATAATTCCAGATAAATATTGACAATTCTGCATGAGAAATTGTAACGTTATTATTTCTCCTCATAGCGTTGACGGAATATAAAGACAGGCTGGAGAATTCCTTTATGAGTTTGAAGAATAAAAAGTCCTTCACTGACTCTGAGACAGATTCTCTCAAGTCTGAGTTGGCTGTCCTCAAGTCATCTCACAAAGCAGAAATACAACGACTCCATGTAAATTGAATTCCGTTCTATTATTCTAACTCAACACTCAATTTTATTCTAATAAACAAGGATAAGGGAAACAAGAAAAATTAATTAACTTTGGCTCCTTCTTGCTCAGGATGAGTTGGATGCGTGTCGGAGGAGAGAAGAAATGGCCATGGTTCACCAATCCCAAAAGGATGAAGCCTTGTCTCCTTCATCGTTGCTGTCACAGTCTCCATCAGTGCCCATTTCCCCAGTGGAAGATGTCAGTAATGCAGCTGGGAAACCTATTAAGGCCAGTGATACTAATAACGGCAATAAAGACGAATCTATGGGGCTCAAAGTTATTCACAGCATCCTCGGTCGAAGCAAAGTCTCTGATTATAAAGAGAAAGGCGCTTCTGCAATCTTAGGACCTCCCCAGCCATCGGTCGATCCTAATCAAGACCCTGCTGGGAATATATTCGTGTGATTCATCTGTCGAGAAATCAATTCTGCTCTAGCTCTCCTGTCTCAAGTATCTAATTACTAGTAATTACTTACGCCTGTCGTAGTTGTGACCTGTTGTATACGCCGAGCCATTCAAATATCAACACCAGTCTATATTCATATGAAAAATGCCTCAACTCCGTATATATTTTTTAAACTCCAAATAATACTCACTCAATTATCAGGTTTTTAATTCTAAATATTCTAAATATTTATTCTCAAGTGTTATATATTCTTGCTCATATAATAATAATATCATGTGGTAAAGGTAGAGAAAAAGTTGGTGCAGGTTTGTATGTTTAATATACAGAAACACTAGTCAATAATTTTACATCACATACTCATTATTTTTAATTATTTTGTAACTGTACAACTAATTGTAGATCTATAAAATAAAGCAGAAATACACGAAATATGATGCAACCAATATCAAAAGTATTAAAACTATTTAAAACATTGTGTCGTAATATTATCATATGATTTCATTAGAAATGTAAATTCAGACATCACACATGCAGCACCACAATTACATTTTACCGTTGTGATAGTTCATAGTTCATAGTTCATAGCATATTTTATTCAAGTGACGGTTGTACTAATCGTAAAAACAATTCTTTTCAGTACTATGTCACATTAAAGAGTAAAAAATAGGAAATAAAAGTAATTTAGTAAAAAGTTTCAGGTATTAGCGAACATAAATGTCTATACTAATCTACTTTGTTTTAATTATAACATGGTCATTTATCTTCTAATATGTTTTTAACTGAATAACGATTAATTATTCTATCTTCACTAGGGTAAACATTATGAGTACTTC
>Ga0194135_10001154_pt1 | contig 15509 bp, 8 predicted proteins | sample LitLau_LLRF_2013_FD_134024 | JGI IMG/M metagenome (GOLD analysis project Ga0194135, IMG submission 134024) | Freshwater sediment microbial communities in response to fracking from North America - Little Laurel Run_MetaG_LLRF_2013 (version 2) | ecosystem: Environmental > Aquatic > Freshwater >...
CCGAGGTATATCGTCCGGATGATTTGATATCTCATAGTCCAGTTCATATCTAATGAGTTGAGTATAGCATATAGGTGTATTTAGCCCTGTCAATTTTAACACATAATAAAATGATATAGAAACCGCGGGCACTAAATTTTATTACTGTGGACAAGTGCAATGTTTTTTTCCCACCATGGATATGGAATTCCATTTCATTTAGATAGTCTTAAAAATTCAATGCATGTCATAATAATGAAGTTAATGCTTTCTAATTTTAGAGATGACGGTGTGTCAGACTTTGACTTAATGCTTCAAAAAAAGAAAGAGGAAATGACGAAGAGAAGACGTAGAAAAGATATTGACATTATTAACGACAACGATGATATAATTGCGCAATTAATTTCTGACATGAAACACGCATATGAGGTAAGTAGTTAGTTATCATACTTATGAAAGATTCATTGCAACTTTTCTGTTAGATTCTGGTGTTTAATTGCTGTACTTTTCTTTAAATATTAGGAAGATCGCCGGTTAAATAAGGAATTGCAGCCTGCCACAAACAAAATAGCCATGCTACCGACCGTCATGTCGCAACTTAAAAAGCACGATCTGCAGTTGGCGTTCATTGAACACAATGTGCTGAGTGTCCTTACTGACTGGCTGGCCCCAATGCCAGATCGGAGCCTCCCTGCTGTGCGCATCAGGGATTCCCTCCTCAAACTGCTGTGGGAGTTTCCAAGAATCGATCAAAGCACCTTGAAACACTCGGGAATAGGAAAAGCTGTCATGTATTTGTATAAACATCCCAAGGAAACGAAAGAAAACAAAGAAAGGGCGGGAAAGCTAATCAACGAGTGGGCTCGCCCGATATTTAATCTATCTACTGACTTTAAAGGTAATTCAACCAACCATTTTAATTTGAAAGAAACTATTAAAAACAAAACATTTTCTGAAAGGGGGCAGGAATTTTAGTGATAAGTCCGATGCCTAATGCATATTTGGCATCTAAATAAAAAATAGTGCCTAATTTTCTATACTTACTGTGAAAGCGGTTTTACAAACGAAACGATAAAAAAATAACACTAATTAGGCCGGTGAGCTTTAGTACTTACAAGGGCATGTTTCCCTTATAAATGAACCATTTCTCAGTTATAGGCCAAAATCTGAAAAATCAGCTATTTCATGAGAAATTTCTCGTTCCGGCAAGTTTTTCCAATTTGTCAGTGTTTGAAATCAAATCATGTGATTAAACACTCTATTTTAGCTTTAAAAGTTGGGCCCATGCTCTGAATACTAACAAAACCCCGATCGAAATTGTGAACGCGTGCACTTAATGTACAATTCGTCTTCCCGGACAAGCCCATCAGAAGAAAGGTTGGCTGTTATGATTTCAAAATAAAGGCAGATTAATACTTATTGTCTCTTGAAATTTCCATTGAGGCATCTTTAAGGGTTTAAGAAAAACAGCCCTTAAAAAATGAAATTGTAGCAAAATTAAAAAAAAAGAAAATTTGGGAAAAAAATAATTTGAGTAGACTACTTGGCCGATTTTTATGCAGATGAGCTTTACGTATGAACTGGGAATCTTTTCTACACTTTTTAAAGTAGAAATAAGTGGATATTGAAAAAGTTGTGAGTTTCCCCGTCTTTTAAAATGCGGTCCCCCCAACTTTCCGCCCCTTTTGGGGGTGTTCCGAGCGGCCGATTTTGGATATGTTGTTAAGCTTAAAATCCACTACCAGAATCAGTGAAAATTGCGACTTCGCCATTTTTCCTCGCCTGTCTGTATACTGAAACGGAAAATATATTCAAGCATAGGAATGTGAATACTAAATTAGTGTTAAAAAGGGTAAATGCTTCGCTTTTATTTGAAAGAAAAATGATATTTTTAAGACTAGAAACAGTAGAGTAATAATAATATTGGGAATAGGAACAAAATTGGTATTAAATTAAAGATAATTACATACTTAAATTTGACAACAAAAATGATCGATTTGTTACTGAATAAAAAAGATTCGTGTAAAAACATTAACACGCAAGTTCCTCCAATAAAATGTTAACTTAATAATTTTTTTTTGAATAAGCTCTAAGCCGCGAGGAGAGGCTTCAGAGGGACCAGGAGCAAAACTCAAGTCGTTCAAGAGGCGGTGACGACGGGGACGATGAAGCGACGCCAAAGCGGCAAAAAGAGCTTGGGCGAGCATTCAAAGACGAAGAAAAACCTCTGCGACCTGGTGACAAAGGTTGGGTTGCTCGCGCCCGAGTTCCTCAGCCCTCCAATAAAGATTACGTAAATAGGCCCCGCTGGAAGACTGACACAGACATTACTCGGGTATGTTCATTTAAAAAAGACTGAAGGTCATAAAATGTCAATTTTTTTTTATTTAATAATTTTTATAATTGAAACGGTTAATCCTTTTTTGGTATGTTCTGCGCCATTACTACATATTTATTGTAATGCAAATTTCCAGAATACTGTCGCTAAACTCTTTTAAGCATAGGCTTGGTCTTTATTCTGGAAATTGCAATGCGATATAATACCTAACCGCATTAGGTACAATAAATATTATATCGATTTTACAAAAAAAGGTTACACATTGGTCGTTTGTAGAGCATTTTGGTTGAAATGAGCTTCGGTTTTTCGAAAACTAGCAACATCAGTCTATTTATTGGTATAAGAATATTATTTGTGATAGGTGTTGAGGATTTAAAGAAAATAATTGAAAACCAAAATAATGAGTGCAAACGAAATATTTCATTTCATTTTATCTATGATATGTTCGAGTATCATTATTAAGAATCTATTTATTAATAAATGCATTACTCAATTTAAAATATTTAATTAGGTACAAACACGTATAAAAAATTGGATATTAAATGCACCAGTTAAGTTTATGTGGCAGCCCTGCGATCTGCGAAGACTGCATTCTTAACGTCATTGATAGAAATCGTGTGATCTCGTGATCAGCTATATCAATTAATACAAATATTTTTAGAGAGGACTGAATTACCTAACCTTTTTACAAATAATAGGGGTGTTCAGTCCACACGATGTGTTTAGTTTTTTCCCTTAGTTTACAAAGTGCCTGCGAGAAAAAAGGACAAGAGTGCTCTATTTTCCCGGTTAGAATTTTAACTACACATGGGGCCACGAAACGAAAAGCTTGTAGACCGCTAATAGGTATGAGTGAAAGTAAAAAATTCGTTAAATTTAACTATGTAAATGTTTTCAGGTTACCAAGAAGCAAATGAATCGGTTCGAAAGGCATATGAAGAATCACATTGACGCCAAAAGAATGAAACAAGCCCGGAGAGCCGTTGAAATTTCAATAGAAGGAAGAAAAATGGCTCTGTAAGCTTTTTAGGGTCTTACCTACACCATATTATTTGTACCCGATTTTACAATTTTATTTTACTGATTACTGCTCGTCATTGGAGGATAAGTATTTATTGTAAAATTGCCAGGTCCCGATTTTATTGTTTTTTCCTTAGACCTGCGTGGTGCGTCTACACGTACCTAGCTAATATCTAGGTAGCCACGACATGTCAGCTGACTTCATGCTTTAACCAAATCTTGTGTTGGAAAAGACCTGGCTATTTTATAATAGTAGATAGGAGCTTACTAGATGTAATATCCAGTAGACAGTAATTTATTTATTTTCAGAGATACCTTCTTTGAATAAATCCTATGAGTACCTACCTGCCTATCCTGGCCCTGTCCCGATCCACCCTCATCCTTCCAATCCATTTATAGAAGCTGGTTGTACAGTTTGTTGTATGTACCTATTATTATATCTCTGAACCTACTTACACAAATAATGTGAAACATCATTAAAAATTTAATTATTTCTTATGTTTTTTCAATGAATACGCTGACAAAACGTGTATGGTGATAAGACTAAGTATGGTGCCTACCTACCTACTTCTGCTTATTTGTATGCATAATACAAATATATATATATATATGTTTATGTCCTACCAACCTTGGGGCTTGGGGCAAACCTTTTGAATGATATACTATCCTTAGTCATTTTACCAGGGGCAATGATTTTGCACTATTTAATATACCTACATTATGTAGGCAGGTACGGAATATTAATGGATAACAAACTGCTCACTTAGGTAGGAGTTCGTACCAACTGAAATACGTACATGCTGAGTAGTTACCTAAAGTACCTAACTTACCTATCGCAGACAACTAGGTAGGTAACCTATCTTACAATATATTGTTATTCTTGCCCTTTATCGGAACACTTTAATGGTAGGTTGATAGCTAGTTGTGGGTAAACCTGTAGTCCAGCTCAGCCAAGTTAGAACGGGTGGGAGGGTATACTATAGAAATCTACTCACTCCTACTTGTCCAATCTTGATTGAGCTGGATATAATATAGTTATCTCCTGCCCGGCAATGAATTTTGCATAGGTAGGTAATTATTACCTATAAAATAAGAAGAACAAGGATAAAAACACTTGGTTAGTAAACAATATAGGCAATTTTAATGTAACTTAATTATTCGTTTTATTCAAGAGCTGGAACTGGAATGAATAATGGTCGGTTTTAGAAATCGTAATAGTAAGCAGTGCTCATAATGGCACAACCCACCGAACTTTCATCGAAAGGAAACGGGGATCCTAACTCAAAAAGAGATCTAAAAATTAATTAACACAGTAGGTAATGAAGGCAGCTCAATAAGCATGCAGAAATCAATTCTATGCATTCTGGTTACAACCTTAGACCAAATACAACATTATATAATTTCTTATAAGAGCTACTATTTTAATTCATATTATGCTGCACGGCTACTGGTAAGATTTTGCCGACTGTCTCCGAATACCTATAGGTAGGTGACGTATGATTGTGGATATGTGAAATAATTGTCACTAAAGGTAGGTGCGTGTTGGTAAGTAAGTAATTTACTTATTTTTTCTTATGAATCTTCTGGATAGTTCTGGTTTCAAATGTGAAATCGACTGTTAGGTAACTAGACCATAAAAAACTGACGAGTGCGCCTACGTCAGGAAGACCTCGCTCAGTTTCTATGCTATGTACCACCCTATATAGGCGGGCTTATATTATATGAACGACCGTACAGAGATCTCGTATCTTACGCATTTTCTCTCCCCGTAACTCATATATTTCGGGGATGCAAGAGTAGAACACACCATCTGGCGTTCGAAAATAAAATGTATTTTATAATAATTAACATGTAACCCAATATATAGAGAGAAAGAGAGAGAAGAGAAGTAAGATAAGTTCATTAATATGAGCCCCACTATATAGTCGAAACAATAGTTTATCATTCCCCCTCATCCCCCGGTTCCTTTTTGGGCTTTTGCTAGAATTTCGGCAGCTTTTGCTCAGGTGGAAGTTCATGTGCTAAATTTTCCATTGACTTTTTTGCTTTTGTAGAAAGATCGTCCATCGACTTCCTTGCAGATTGAGCTATATCATCGAGAGACTTTTTCGTTTGAGATATTATTTCATCGGTGCTATTCATTGCAGAGTTTTTAAGCTCCATGACTTCATTTTCTATTTTGCCTATTACCCATTCTATGGCTTGTCTACCTTTTCCTGCGTTTTGGGATATCCGACTTGTAAGAACATTTTCAACGTAGGTTGTGAGAGGCATGCCTTGCACTGTGACTACTGCTTCTTGCTTGAGTAGAGTAGTTTCAGGGTTGTTCGGATGTGGCGCGTAAGTAAGTGTCTCGTCCAGCGAGATGTAATTGCATAAACTTATCTAAAAGTCAAAAATCGCAATAATCAGATGATTGTCTATCCTATTATGTAATGCGTATGAGTAATGTTTACCTACATACCTATACGTAATCTTATCAAGATACATTCCATTACTAGACTGGCTATCATAGGTACTCGTTGGCATGTACCTATATAAAAAACCAACAACGTAAAGGAAGGAGTCGTTTTAAACTATGCATATTGCGCAGTACAAAGAGTCCACAATTTCAGACCATTTGGTTTCATTAGGGGTCCACACGGTATGTCATGCTTTCTGCAAAGTGTCCCCATACGTGTAGCTTACTAAACAAAAAATTCAACGGTGAAATGATTCCAAAATAGTGCTAATTGTTCTGCGGTTGGAATCATTGTTTGGCAAGTTAGATACTCGTGGGAATACCTACTGTGCGAACTTCGAAAAGCACGGAAAAAAGACATACCCAACATACCTGGTGGACCGCCTCTACCGTGTCTTCCAATTTTAGATAGACATTACGATGTACCTACATCTACATTTATGGTGAATAAACTCCAGGTAGGTACAATGCGTTTCGAACATTCTGCTTTCATCAACTAACGGGTGGGAATTGTTACTTACATTAGTGGTTTTTAGTACTAGTTGTTTCTCCCTCGGATCTACTTTAGAATATTCACTAGCGTAACAAGTGTTGGTTCCCCCAACAAACTGAAAAAAAGAAGAGTAAGTAGGTAATAGGTAACTACAACCACCCTACTCTCTCACAATTCCGAATTCACAATATGGTGAAATATGCTGTAGGTATATCATCATCATTAAGTTTGACATACTGCGCAATAACTTTTCTGTACAACCCAATGCATTTAGGCACATAACCATAGTAGGTACTAAAAGGTAAGAACTACGTAACTGTCCCGTCTTATTTACTCTATTCATTCAGATTCAGATTTTTTCCTCCCCTAATTCACTAACACAATAATAGACAGGAGACTTGTCTAATTGTAGGTAGGTAACTGTATAATAATTATGACACTCTCTCTGGCTTACTTTTTGTGCCCAGGATGGAAATAGCCATTTTGAAAGAACCAATCGTCTCGAATATAGAACCCCGTCTTCAACTTTTCTTTCTACAACATCAGTCCCTATGACAGCCGTGTTCATTGGGTTCGGATACTTCCTCCATGCCGCCTTTGCTACTGTTTCCCACGGATGACTGGAAAATTTAATATGGATAACCTAAGGTTATATAATATATCCTGAACAGAAACATGAGTGAAACAACAACTTATATGTGAACACTGCAAACGTACCTATATATATACGTACGCTCTACAGTGCATTATGGAGTGTATATCAAAGTTCAAATATTTCTAGTCACAGACAGTACTTACGACCAAAGACTTCTAAAGTTAATTTTTTATTTAAATTAAGTACATAGATAGCATAAAAAATAGTACCTACTTACATAGTAAACCTAACCTACACAATGTCAAATACAAATACTGACAGTTGACAAAAGATTGTTTAGTAAAGGTTTGAAATTATTCAAAGTTACTTACTTAAAAGTATATTCTGAAGCCCAAATTTTCATTTTAAAGTCTCGCAAGCGTAATTTTTTAACTAAAATGTCTAGGAAAAGGAAACATTAAGATTAGAAGGCCATTGCTATGCAGAAGACATGCAGAAGACAGACCTGGTCCTGGAGTAGTTCTGTTTAAAAAGTGGCTGATCATCATATTTTACATGTTTAGCTTATGAAATAAATGTTTATTTTTGTTTGGTTGGTCAAGTGTGAGTTGCGCAAAATGCAAATGGCGAAACATTGCTTTGTTTTGTTTACGAATTTTTGTGAACGATCTATTGGATTGGTTATTTACCTTTAAATCACTCAATTAGTATGTTTTATGATCTAAATGTGCAAAGACCTGATTCTTTGGACAAATGTTTTCATTTGTTAAAAAAACTAGAAGAAAGTAAGTGATCCATTATTCACGGTTTTATTATTATTAGGCCAGGCTTTGCTCCACGCCCGCGGCTACTGGGGTACTTAAATACTTCTAATACCATTGAAAATGTATTGTGCACTAGCTTTAAATTGGCGTATTATTATCTTCTATACCTAGGTACTATTTGTTTTGTTAAATACAAAAGAAGGGAACGTGATAGGATGTTGGTGATGTGTATTGCAACTAAGTAGGAATTAATGTAAGGTACCACTTATTACAGCTTAGCAGAACCTGGCTTTTGACACAGAACTTATAATTATTATTATTGGTATTACATTTATATATGGCCGCTTTCATTTGTTATCGATCATGTTCCTTCGGTAAGCATCAACCTATTTCCTAAGGTGCGCCAAATTATTCTGAGCTCTTAGGTAGGTAGTGTTTTCCTCAAACTACAGTTACCGTTATCTTTGAACATATAGTGAATATGATTGTATATCGAGGACGCTTGTCCCGGCTACTCTTGGACGACGTCAAATTTTAAGCTATCACGCAAGCCAAAAGACTATGCATAGCAATAAAACAAAGTCACAATCTCGAACCTACCGAAACAGGCTCATACTACAGAACTGCTCGTACAATTAAAACTATACAAATAGCTTTTAGCAGAGTTAACTAATGGAAACCGAATCGGGTTTTAAATTTTGAATTATTTGCAATAAGGAAACGTATCGTTTACGTGTGGAATTGTATATTAATTTTTTGGGGTCGTTTTTTTCAGGCGGATATCATGTGGTGGCATTAACAACGGAGCTGAAAGAAGAAGATTTTCTGTCCCAAGGTAGCAGCAAAAAGAAAACTGAAAAGAAATTTACTAACCTTGACAAATTACTGACCCCAGTTGATGTGACGTTGTTCTCTCCAAAAATAAAACTCAAAGTCCTAAACCGAATAAACATAACTGTCGATAATACGTCAATATTTCATCGGGTCAGCCAATGTAAACAAATTAAAAGTTTTGATTTAATATCATATCTTCCCACTTCCAATAATGCCCTTAAAGCTCTCCCAACTGTACCAGATTTTGACATTTTGTGCTACAATCCAAACATAGACAACCCACCTATACATTTTCATCGAAAACTATTCAGTCAATTCATTCAGAATGGTGTCTATTTGGAGATACCCTATTCACCTGCTATTCTGAATTCAACAATGAGGAAGTACTGTATTTATACTGGACACGTATACAATGGAGTTGGAAAATCCCGTAATGTCATTTTGACTAGCGCTGCGTCTGATCCACTTCATATCAAATCTCCAAACGATGTTATTCACTTGTATCCTTTTAATGGAATGTATGAAAAGGGTAGATTATTTCCGATATACGTAGTTAACACGATTTGAAACTGTGACCTGGTGTTGTGAATATGGTGTCATCATCAGGAGTTTGACATTTTGCACAGGATGGAAATACCCTAGGATAATTATAATTGTGTTAGCAACGCTGAAATGAACGTTATAAGTACCTATAGAAAGTTTAGAAAATGTTTTAAAAAATTAAAAATTGTTTTGTTTTATATAAAATTATTTTTCCAACTTTTCAACATTTTCTATACTTTAATTGTTCTTTAATCATCATTTATAAAGAAAGAAAGAGTATTTTCTCCTTCAATATTGAACTAGAGGTCATTTATTTGCTCTTAGCCGGGAGCAATCTGGATATGCTGTTCAACGCCATTGTGCTGATTTACTTCTCAAAGCTCGTAAGTAACGTACATTGTCTAGGACCAGGGAGGTAAATAGAGGTCCTTCGGCCTAGGTACTTGATCATTTTGACATTTTTCTCTGAAAATGTACCTACTCAAAATGAATTCATTCCATTCTTTCGTTTATATTTTCCTTAGGTAGGTATGTTTGTCGTCTGCTGACATTTTACTACTACAACTGCCTTATACCTACTAGTGGATAGCATAGCATTATATTCGGGCAATAATAGTTAGGTACCCACATACTCTAATAATATATGGTCATTTTAGTTTATAGGTACCTACCTTAGGTAGGCTACCTAGGCACCTACTCACAGTCCCTAATACAGTTGATTAGTGTTGGTACCACATAGTTACCTTTCGGTAGGTGCCTAGTAATGATCTACATAAAATAATAAATCTGTAAAGGTAGGTAGGTAGGTAAGGTTTGTATAGACGTCTTCTTAGATTGATGTCTGACATTTCAATGCAGGGGCAAGACGGAGGGGGAAAATGACTATGGAGGTAACTTGGCATGAAAGTGAACCCAAGGCCAAGAAAAGTAGAATTGAAGACGATGTTAATTTTATTACTATTTTGTGAATACAATAAATTGGACAAAGTGGAATGGTGTTATCCTTTAGCTTTAGCATATTAGCATTCCGATTATTTATGGATGCATTTTGTAGCTAGATAATAGTATTGATATTAGGTTAACAATAATGTTACTCGAAAAATTAATTAATTATTTATTAAATGGCTTTACAATAAGTTTGCTGGCCAGCTGACTGTTTCTATATACTAACACTAACTTTATAAAAATTTAATTTTTCTAAGAAGAACTTTTTAAAAATCCCGCCTAAGGCGAGTTTTTAAATGAATAAACGACATTGGTCAGAATTTTTGTTCTTCTAAATGTAACCTCGACTGTGATTGGCGCATAGCTATTATATTCAGCCTATCACCAAGCTTGTTTCAAAATTAACTAAAGAGATCGGTGCACTCGCCATTGAAAACCACAAACAAGAACTTTGATAGATATGTCGATGCTAGCGCTACGGCCACCTCTTTCCCAAAATTTTGTAAATTAAAAAATGATTACCGGCGTAAAATTGCGCAAATGTCTGTGCGGAAGTTATTTAAAATTAAATTACATTAATAAAAAAATGTAAAATTTACTTAAAATAAACCTATTATTAACAAAATATAACAGAAACATGATATTAGTTCCACACTCTCCGCAATAGAATAGTTGTGTGACCGGCCACCAGACGCTAGTTTTGCTTTCATTCCCTATCTTGTGATCCCTCCCTGTATGGACCATTCACAGTGGACATTTCGAATAATGTGAAAAAATGGACAGTAAAAATGTGCTTGTTTTCAAAGTATTCTCATTGTTTAAGAGTAAATAATTCAGGTATTATAATATTAAATAATACACGGGACTATAATAATACTTTTTGAGTGTATTAGAATAGTTTTAGCAGTGATATTTACTTGTAATTTCGGATGCTTGGTCTGACCTGCCTGCACGGAAGTATTGAGCGTTTTCATCCAAGCTTCTGCAATTTATTATGGCGCATATTTTACTAAATATTTGTTCATTTCTCTTTCAATTCCTTTATTTAAAGTGAATTTTTGAATTCATATGATATCTTAATAATATATCACGGAAAAATGGAGGGTATGAGATTGACGTTGAACAGTTCTATTATTTAGATGTGATGTGTATTTGTCAGACAGGAGTTTAAAGCCGGACCGACGCAGGACTCATCTCACAATTAATCCACTTGATTGTCTTCTGGCTCACTTGTATTGATTATGGACGCTTCAGGTATTTACTTCTGTGAATTTGGCCCTTTACTGTTGTTGTAGAACTCGGGAAAGGGGCAGGGCTGTGCGGCTTATGTTTATTTTTTCTTCATAAGCGTATGACTTTTCCCCTTTTCTTGGTTTTACTGTCCTCCTCGTCTCGTCCACATACTTGAACAATTTCGTAAGTACTTGAAACTTATTGTTCTTTTGAATACATTTAAAACATTATGTTCCAGATATGAAAACGCAAGCTTCCGAATGGCTCTGAAACCGGCAAGTTGCACAGCTACGCCACCATGTGTAAATATTAGTAAAGATGGACTCGTATGATTTATTTGGCGAAGATGGAGGGAGTTCAATGCTCGACTCGTTGGGAGATTTTGGAGGAGAAAACTTGGATGGGAGCAGTGCACGAGATAGCGGAGGTTATGGGGTCTCAGGTGGACCCAGCGCTACGGCGTCGAGAGATGGAGGTTACACTGGTCAAGGGCAGCCCCCGCCCCAACCCCAGTACCACCCCGGAGCCGGCCAAGATTCTCCTCTTGCCAAACTAGCCTCGTTTGGTGGAGATTTCAGTCATATGGATCCTTCTCAAGCCGCTCAGCAGCAGCAACAACTCTATCAGCAATCTCATCCAGCACATCCAGGGTACGGCACGCCTTCGCGTCCGATTGCGCAACCTCAACCCGGTTACCAACCGCACATGAGGGCCATTTCTTCCCATAGGCCTGCAGGCCATTACGGTGCTTACCCTGGCGTGCCAGAAAATATGTACAACATGGACCGCCAGTCTAGTAATTTGCAGACATGGAATGGGCCGAGTGGCTATTCTGGAAGCGTGCGCCACTACCCCGGTCAAATGAATCAGCCACAACCATCCTACCGGTCGCACGTCAATTACCCACAGCAGCAGACGGAAAAGGCTCCTCAGCAATATCCGTCTAGCCAAATGATGGGCTACCAGCAATACCCTGGCGGATCGCATTATTCAGCACCAGGGCAGTACGACAACTACGGAAGAATGTCCCACCATAGCTTATACCAGCAGACCCCGCCAAGCTCTCAATACCCGGTACCCCAGCAACCGCAGTACAACACTCCACAAGGATACTCACAAATGCAAAGCTCCCAAATGATGGGGTACCATCAGCCAACGACCGCAATGCCACGGCCTGAAGTACCTAGTTATCCACAAAAAGCTGCTATCGCCTCCTCCATGGGAAGCTCTAGCCCTCAATATCGTGCTCCATTCCCACAACTTTCTCCTCAAATTTCACCAAGGCCACAGATGTCTCCCCGACCGACTGCTCCGACTCCTCAAATTCAGCAGCAACAACAACCTACCCAGCAACAGCAAATGTCTCCTCGGCCTGTTATGTCTCCTGCGAAACCTACCACTCACTCTCCACATCCACTTACGCCAAAATCCAACCAAGCTTCACCTGCCCCGTCCAGTGGAAGTTACCCTCCACAAAGCACACTTCAGCAGCTCGAGCAAATGGTGCCGGGCTATCAAGCTCGTCAAAGCCAAAATAACCCCTTGTCTCCGGCATTGGGAGGGCGAGTGCCCGTCTCGCCCCAGGCGTGGAATGCTCCCTCAGGTGTAGACAATCAACTTTCAACCCAAGATAGCATGTCGTCCTTTCATTCGTTGTCCGCCAATGAGGAAAACGCTGACAGTTCTGACAAGCAGAAGCCTAGCCATGGAATGGACAACCATGGTATGATGGACACTAGTACTATGTCTCCTAAAGATATAGTGGAGCCGAAATCACATGAACCTAAAAATAAACCTCACGCGAGCCCTTTGCATGCGGCTGGTCCCCACTCATCTCCCCACCACGGTGGTGGCCAAGGTCCCAGTCCTCATACATCGCATCCCAGTCCACAGCCGCTACAGAGCCCACACCAAGCGACCCTTCAGAGTCCGTTGCAGAATGCAATGCAGAGCCCGCATCACTCTCACTCTAGCCAGCCGCCTCCGGTCATGACGTCGTTGCCCCCGACTCAGCACCCGCCCTCGTTGCCACCGCATCAGACTTCGCAACATCAGGGAATGACATCCCAACATCAGACGGCAACAAACCCTCAGATACCAACAGGATTAGCATCTCAGCACCAATCTAGTTTGAATCCTCATCAAACAGCTCTTAAAGATCCCAGCGAATCGCAGATGGATGTCTCCCATGCAGGGATGATTGGCTCTGGTCACCATCAGCATTTACCTGGTGCCAACCCAAGTCATATGCCTCACTTGTCCCAACAAAGATTCGCTGATTTTAATGCTGGGAACACGTATTCTGGGACGAAAGTGGACGATATGTACCCACCTAACATGGATCAAACCTCGTTCCAACAGGGTGGAATAGATCCCCGGATGATGGGCCGTCAGCAAGGGATGTACAATATGAGTGGGGGATCGATGATGGGACTTGCCATGGCTGCCGCAGACATGTTCAGCCATCAGCAAGAGATGGCTGCGCTTCAGCAGCAGTTACAAGAACTGTATTGTATGCCACCAGCGCCAATGCATCAAGAAAAGGTAAGTTATATTTAATCCTTTAAGCGGTTTGTTGATAAAACTTTATACCCCATTATAAAAAACATATAACTTGCTACTTGCAAGCTTTGGTGACTAATATGAATGATTAGGATTTAAGCCGATTGGTTGCAAATTTTTCGTTGTAATTTTTCCCATGTAGGATGTGCGGGTTAGTAGGTAGGTATCTAGCTATAGTCGAAACGGTGTTATTATTAAATTTTTACCGATTGCAATGAAAACTAAAAACTTTTCTCAATCAAGTAAAATAATGCATTCCTTAGCCGTCCCGTTTTTATTCACAGCTACGATTTTGTATTCTTTATTTGTTATTCTCAGATGTCACAATTGGAGGAAAGGCTGAGAACGTTGCAGCAGCATGAAACTGCTACTAATTGTCAAGGTGGACCACTATGTGTTTTGCCTGGCCCCATGTTTGGCGCGTCTCTTATTCAAGGCTCCCCACAGGTATTTTTGCTTTCACTCAATATGTATGTTCGTTAGTTGGTATATATATTAAAAATAATTTGTGATCCTGCGAAAAATCAATTTTGATATTTTAATATTTGTGTTTCCTATTTATGGGGATTCTCACTTTCTGGTTGGAAATATCAATCGTAATGAAAGAAAAAACCGAGCTTAATAACAATGGGCAACATTCTACGTTGAAACATTCTTCAAAATTTGAAATTAACAAACTTCAGTCTTCTGTCATAAATTACCTATGCATAGGGTTTTTCGATTACCACAGGGAAGTGATCCTTGAGATGAGGTCCAAAAAATGTAAATATAATTGTGTACATTGTACAACTACAGCCTACACGGTGATCATTTTTTTCAAAGTTTGGATTGCTCAACCCCGGGACTAGTTCGATGCATAACAATATCTTTAGGACTGCCTTTCATGAATATGTTGATAGCTTTACCAGGGCTGGTGCTAAAGGGATTGAAAAGGTTTCCTTTTAGAAATCAACGTGTGGTTTCGCCAAAATGATTTTTTTGAGCTGAAAATGAGATTAAAATACAATAAGTATAATAAGAATAAAGATGCAATTAAAGTATTATTAATTAAAGCCCATAAACTTGCGTTTGTGCTTGTATATAAGAATAACTTGGTAATAAAAGTGATTGCTTATAATGGTACCTATGTAAAAAAAAACATTTTCTTAGAAAAACCTGCGATTAGCATTTTGTACCGTCTCATGACGGACGGTTTATTTGATTCTAACTTAAGTTTATCAGAACTCCCTTATCACTGCTTCTTTTTTAGGTTACAAGCACAACAGGACGCGGGCGCGGTAGAGGTAGAGGACCAGCCAAACCCCGTAAAACCAAAAAACAAAAACTTGCCGAACAACAGCAAATGCTAGAGCAACAACAACAGCAACAGCAGCAACAAATGATGATGCAACATCAGCAGTTCCGACAGATAAATTACCCTCCATCCAAGGGACTGCCTCACGACATGAACTCTCTTATGGCTGGAAATATGGGCAGCTTAGGATTGATGAACAGCATGGGAATGCCCGGGATGGGTGGCATGCCTTCTCCAGCCACTAGCCATAATCCAATGGCAACGAATCCGATGGCGCAAATGGCTCCGAATCTGCCCCCCATGACACCGCCAAGCATGCTGCACAACCCAAATCTGCCAAATATGTCAGCCGGGATGATGTCTGGTATGACTCCATCTAGTTTGCCTCCGTCGATACCTTCAATGCCTGGATTAGGCTCCTTAGGATCTCATATGTCACCTGTAGTAC
>Ga0194135_10001155_pt1 | contig 15507 bp, 13 predicted proteins | sample LitLau_LLRF_2013_FD_134024 | JGI IMG/M metagenome (GOLD analysis project Ga0194135, IMG submission 134024) | Freshwater sediment microbial communities in response to fracking from North America - Little Laurel Run_MetaG_LLRF_2013 (version 2) | ecosystem: Environmental > Aquatic > Freshwater >...
ACAATACACAATACACAATGTACAAAAAATACACAAATGCTACTCCTCAAAATGAGTTGAAGAGATAAAATTATAAAATGAAGTGGATGGATGGAGAGCAGAGTTCAGTGCATAAAAGATACGAATGTGTGTGTGTAGTACGTCATTACTGGACACTTCTGGACGTTAAAGAACAATGAGCTTATGATAAGGAGGAAGGAGACATGGAATACGTATTTCTGACTATTTCTGTGACAGTTTCAGAGCTTTACACGTGAGTGATGTTAAATCTTATTCATTTTTGACAGTATCACATACTAGGAAAGATAAAAAACAATCTCTGAGTTCAGTTTTGCAGTTAACAATGTTTTTGTTCAATATGGAACACAGAACAGGGTAAGTGTATGATGCTAGGATATACACGTGATGATATTTTAATGGAGAGATGGATGAATGGGCATTTCCACTTTTTTATCTTTGGATTACTTTTACTTGGAATTTGGAACATTGAAACTTTTGAAGTAAAAGGAAATATTGTTGACCTATACTCAACAATGGCACCTCTTTGCCTAAAGATATTCCAATACAATACGGTCTCATTGTGAACAATTCTTCTAAATGTAACTCTAACTGTTTTGTCTTAAAATTAGAATATGAGACTAATGTGAGACACGTACCTTACAGTAGTGTTATTGTAGCAAGTTCAACCGACGAATCTTAGTACGAATCTGACTGTCCAGAAGCAACTTATTTATTGCTGAAATACTAGAAACGACGTGTGTTTTAAACTAAACCTTCACATGCCAAAATTACAATTATTGTTAGACAACGAAATGATTTACTTTTTTACATAAGTATTTGCAATCTAATTACCTTTTTTACACCTCAAATTCTATTGTAATTGTTACAATACTCGGAGGGAATGAGATTAATAGTTTAAGTGAGAAAATGTGTCTCTCGTGTATGAACAACTAAATAATACTGAATAATGAAATACATAACTAAGATTTATTGGAAATTGAAGTGGGTTTACTATAAAATATGCAAACTGGCGGATGTTATGTATGTTTAGGAGAAGGTTATTAATTAGACAGACTTGCAACTTAAATGACCTTTTCTGACTTTCCTTATCCAGGAAGACCTTCAAAGTAATGTATGGTATGCAACTGTTCAACCAAGCGCAGCGGCACTTAATTAATAATTACTAATTAGCAGTATGTTCGAGTGAATGGTTAGTTTATTGAGTCCTCGTGTATCGACATCGATTTTTAAAACATTTAAGTGCACAACTAACTATGCAGTTTTTGGTGTACGATAATAATCCACATGACATTGCGTTCATTCATCATATTACAGATATATGTCTATTTCCATTTGGTGATTTATTTATTGCACACGCAGTCACATTGTAAATTCAACTAATAACATGGTCTTTACTAAAAGGATTTTTTCTGTTTTGTTGGAATATATTACAACTTATAAAAAAGAAAACAAACCCAAAGACAAAAGAAATTCGTTCTTGATTCATAAGATTCTGCCATTTTTCAATAATTCAATACTCTTGCACTAAAACCTCTCAGCTCAAACACGGAAATTATTATTTTCCACACTGTTTTTCTGCAGCAATTAATGCATCTGCATCGAGTCAGAGTTTATCTGCCTCAGATTTAAATGTTAGGATGATTTAGTAAATCCTGTTACACATATATTATCCTTCTTCATTTACACAACTACACGCGAGAATTAAATCTCCTTAATGCATAGGATAAGACACACTGTTTCTTGTACATCTCATGATCACATCCGTGTGTGTCCAAGTATATTATACTTGTTAATATGAATAAGATTAGGAGGTAAGTTCTATCTATTCTACTACTAATTGCAATAATTACAAAGTGAGGAAGACTTTAATGCTTCATCCATGTTAAAGATACATGTCTTGTGAGTGTGAGGGTGTTTATGTCATGCATGGCTAGCGTCTATTGAGAGATTGAACCCATTATTCCTTTGTCTCAAGGAGAAGATCATAGAGTGAAAACCTAATCTCACTTTCCCCGGAGATGTCACCGAAGTGGCGGGAACAGAAATGTCACCTCCCCTGTAGCTCAGCATTCCAAAATCCCACGGAACTGACATCAGACTTGTTGTTGGTTCTGCATGGAACAATGAGTGCAACGTCAAGACGATCAAGAAGGTAATTTAAACGCCGCAGCAGTTCAGAAGAAGAATCGGACACAGACAACCACGAGGCAACTTTGCATCAAAACTTGGAGACAACATCACATCACGCCATGTCAGTTGCTTATTAAAACGGGTTAAATATTATAATATAATATAGATAAGCGTTTGAGGTTTGATTTAATACTTATACTAACGGAGAGACATATCTCGATCTAGCTAGTCTGTGTGAGCTGCGATTCGGAAGAACTACAACAAGGTGAGAATAAATGACTGTCGATTTCTAGAGGGATAGGTCCCCAAACTATTTGGAGTTTCATTGAATCGTGTACGAATTTTTAGATGAGTCTACCAAACAAGGCGCTGGTGAGTTTGACAGTTCCGAAGATCTCAATGGGGAAGTCTAAGTCGTCGGCTTCGTCGAAGTCGCAGGAGAAGAAGAGTGAGGATGGTCGAGATTCAGATTCCGTGAAGTCGAATACTTCATCTTTGATGAGTATTCCGTATGGCAAAGGAAAGGATGGGGACCTGGAGGTAACCAGAAAAGTAGAGTCTACTACGGATGATGGTGCTGTCGCAGGACCCAGTAAGCCTAAACGATCGGTGGCTGTAAAAAGGACGAATCCAAAGCCAAATGAAGTTGTTCCAGCGAAACGAAGGGCGCCTCCTCGTCCTTCTCCATCTCCATCACCTGATCGATCAGTAGGGAAGTCGTTAAAAAGTTTATCACCATCTCCGCCTCCTTCACAAACGAACAAGGCATTATTTGAGTCTCTCCTGGCCAAAAAGCACAATGATGATGATAGTGACATTGATGAAGGAAAAACTGGAGACGTGGAAAGTCGTGAAGCCAGTTTTGACCTAAAGGGCAACATAGATAGTGAAAATGATCAAGATGGTGATGATGATGATTCAATGTTCGTGCCAGTCACTATCGCTGACGAAATACCCGTCCAAGTCAAGAGCAGTTCTGCGGCTGTTAAAACGCCAAAAAAAGCGACTGAAAAGAAAACGCCTAAAAAACGTACCCCTGCAAAGCGAGTTGGAAAACAAGGAAAAAAACGGAACGCTACCAAGTCATCCTCTACAACTAATAAGTCATCTTCGGTTGCTTCATTAACTCCCACTAAGTCAGCAACAGGTCGTTCCCAAAGAGTAGGAAGTAAACAGGACTTTCTGGACATGTTGAGTTCCACTTCATCGTCTAGGTCTCCTTCCCCAGTGAAAGTCACAAGTAACGTGTCATATTACTCTGATGACGATTTATTCGAACCCATACCCATTGTACCTCAAACCAGTAAAAAATCAGGAATTTCCTCAAGTGCCTTAAAGGAAATTCTGAAGAAAAATACAGCAAAAGTTTGTATTGAGAGACTTGACCCCAGTGTCATCAGAAGAGCAACCCGACACCGAGATAATACTGATGGTAGTGAACGGCAAAGTGAACGGGAATCATCCAATCGCACGGCACAAGTGAACAGTAGTTTCAGTTTCTCGGATCGTGACGGAAACGTTGACTCAGTGGTCGTTGAAGTTTGCGTGGACAATGTAAAATCCTTGGAAAACGCTGCTAAAGGTGGTGCTAACAGGTGAGTCTCCGTAATATTATCTTCGAAAATAATTTTAACATAACATACTTGGTTGTGACTTTTATAGGATTGAACTCTGCTCTGCATTGAGCGAAGGAGGGCTAACCCCTAGTCCGTGTTTGTTAAAATATGCTAAATTGCATTTTGACATTCCAATTTTTTGTATGATTCGGCCACGAGGAGGGGATTTCTTGTATTCATCTCAGGAGGTCTCTTTGATGGAGGTAATTATTGATGGATTGATACTCTTTATTCACGTGTTACATATTTAGTAGTTGGTATAAGATAATAACCTAAAGAAATTAACAGGACGAAATTAAGACGTTGAAGAAATTTGGTGCTGATGGATTCGTATTCGGTGCTCTAACTAAAGACGCAGATGTGGATAGCGAAGTTTGCGCTAAGTTGATGGAAGTAGCCGACCCACTACCCTGCACTTTCCATAGAGCTTTCGATTATGTTGCTAAACCTATTAAATCTCTGGAATGTATTAATAGGCTTGGATTTTCACGTATTCTTACGTCAGGACAAAAATCAAGCGCCCTTGAGGTAATCCCAATTGATATTGAGAATTGTAATAGAATTCAATTATTTATAAAAGTATTGTAACACTTTCAGGGTGCAATGACGCTGCGTATGTTAGTCAAAAAGGCCGCAGAACTAGATACTAATCAGACTGGTCACAAAATCACAATATTGGCTGGAGCTGGTGTGAACGCTGACAATGTTAAGCAGCTTGTCATTAAGACCGGTGTCCGAGAAGTTCATGGAAGTGCTCGTAAAAGAATCCACTCAAAGATGTTATTGAATCATTTGGGATCTGGTGGCTCTTTGGCTGCTGAAACTACACATCATGTATGTGATAGAGATGAAGTTGCAAAAATACATTTGAACGCCAATGCTGCTTTGCTGATTAATAATAATCCTTCAGTGGTGTCAGCTTCTTCGTCAGCGTCAGGACTAGGACGCAGTAGTAGAAAGTGAACAAGTGCTTGCCCTGTTTCTGTATTAAGTAAATCTGTCAAAAGGATCAGTGATCATAATGTTTGTCTTTATATTACAAAGATGCGTGAAGTAAGAATTATAAAGATTTGTTGGATGATTGTTTGCTCATGATGATTGTTTCGGTGGGACTGAGTTGGCTGATTAAGATAGTGATAGGATTTTGACAATCTAGTTTTTGTAAGATATGCTGGAGGTTATTTTTATTCCTTTTCAGGATTTGCTCCGGGTGCAGTTTGAGCATATTATTATCACTGTAACTAGTATTTAATTATCGATGTGCAGTATATTTTTGTTATGACTCAGACTATGAGATATGACGACTATTAAATCTAATAATAATCTTATTTAGTACTTGTGCACGTAAAGTCATACGTCATATTTATTTTTTACAGAATAGTTTAGAATACAAAATACGGTGGAAACATAAGATTCTAGTTCTGAGGGGTGTCTAACTCGTGCAAGTTTTCTTTAATGTGATGAATTGATGCTTTCCATCGGGCTAAGGTGTCTCGGATGTTCACCCAGTGGGGTTTGGAAAGGGCTCGTTTAACAGCAGCCTGAACGACAACTTTTCTTGCAGCTTGATCAATTCGGGCGGTTAGAAGACGAGTTTTCAACGCATCAATAATAAACCTTTCAACTTGATCAGCAGGAAGATCAAGATCTCGTTCGATCTGCGAGAAAGAAACCTCGGGATTCTTTTCAGCCATTGAAATAAGTGATAACACTCGCATCTTTTGAGTCAACTGAGCGTGATCCAGATTCATTTTGTTCAAAAACTCTTTATGGCCGTTATAGAAATCCATGTACTCCTTGAGACCGTCATAAACAGCGCACATGAGAAGATCGTGAATAGGGTTGCCTGGAATTTCAATGATTAATTAGATTAAACGGTTCGTGCAACCTTCCATTCATGAGGTAGAATGAAGTATGACAAACCTTCCAAAAACTTGACGGGCTTTAGAGGCAAGAGATGATCGAGAAGGAAGATATTGGGATCAGACAACGATGCAAGAATACATCGCTGGGCATCTTCTCTAGCTTGACTTGCATTTTCCATCGTGTAAGTCGCCAACAAATCAAGCATTACTTTGTACGCATCTTCACTCATTCTGGACGCCAAAAGGGAAGTATGGAGCAATCGATAGAGTTTCTAAAACAAAAATACATTAGATTTATATCATTTAAAGGAAGTATTTCTTTGGTCTCTGATTTATATTGCAGTTCTAGTCAATCAGTTAGAATTTAAGTGTCATATTGTTGCCTTACCTGAAGTTGTTCTGGCGAAGGTGGTCTCGCTGCGAATGTTTTTTTCAACGCTCCAGTATTAGTGAACACAGAAGCCATCGCTCCTACACGTCCTGCAACCTCCACCATGTGATAATAAACATGGTAGCGCATCGCACTTTTTTCACTCAACGAGAAAAAGAGCAGTCGAAGCACCTACAACGTACATACAACACCTAACTTATCAATCTGCTGATACTAATGTATTATAAATTCAAGCCACAAAACCAATCTTTTATAGCTTTATTACCTTAAGGGCGATAAGTCCATGCTTAATATCCGGCTGCCAAGCACTAGCAAGCTTCTCACAAAAGGCCAAGACAAGGCCATCAGAGGCATCGCTCTCCACAATGATAACAACAGAGACGATTCCATTCAAAACCGATTCGATATCATGGGGCGCTCCTTTGGCAAACACGACATCGCTCACTTGGATAATCTTGTGCAGGTCATCTTCCATTCCTTTTGGGGACGGCGTCTCTGCGATCTCCGCTCCAAGAGAGCGCATGTACTCTCTCAACTCTTGACATTGCTCCCCCGGGGAACAAGCTATAAATGATGTCAACTCGGCTTCCATTTTCCACGCGCTTTGTGTAACACAACAAGTTTCGAAATCTTGATTCAATTCGACAGAGTAGTCGCCGGCTTTACAATAATAATACCGTCTGGTGTTCAATTCCTGTCACTTGCACACACAGCCACACTTCTGGGATTCATATCTCGCGGGCAAGTTGGAGCGGAGAAAAACATTTGAGTGGAATTGCGCGAAACTCAAGTCTCACTTTACACGTGCTGACAAAAAGCACATTTGGAAACTTGTGATTTTTGAAATTTCCGAATTGATGGAATAATCCATCCCACCGGTCATCCCATCAAATTTCCGAATTGTCGACGTTTTATGAACTTTGTTGACTAGATATCAGTTTGAAATTCAAGAATTGCTGCCAATTAAAAATTGTGAAGGTAAGTTTGCAACCTTAATCTGATTGTGATCACACTATTTATGATTTAATTATTTTCGAAGATTAATAACACAAATCATACTTGTTGTTATCGTGCTTTAGATGGAGGGTGACAAGAAAGAGTTTAGTGGGATGAAGAAGAATGCCAGAATTAAGCAATCCCTGTTCAGAGACAAGAGAAAGAATAAGGGGAAAGGGAAGAAGGGAGAGGATGAAGATAAGGAGATGAAAAGGATTAAGAAGACCCTGGAAGAACAGATTTCGAATGACGGACAGGTATTTCTGAACACTGAAATCGAAGGAAGCCTGATAATCCTGTTTTCAGCTAAATCTGAATTATGTTAATCTTATAGACAATTGAAGTCAAACGCTTTGCGGATCTTCCGATTTCCCGTAGAACTTTAAACGGACTTAAAGACGGAGGCGGATTCACAAAACCAACTCCGATTCAACGAGAAGCTCTCCCTTTAGCTTTACGTGGTCTGGATATTTTAGGCGCAGCTAAAACCGGAAGTGGAAAAACTTTGGCTTTCCTAATTCCAGTTCTGGAAAAACTGTGGCATAGTAAATGGACCGCACTTGATGGCCTTGGCGCTCTTGTTTTATCTCCTACACGAGAACTGGCTTATCAGACTTTCGAAACATTAAGGTCAATTGGCAAGCGACACGACTTTTCTGCGGGACTTATCATTGGAGGAAAAGATCTTGCATTCGAAAGAAAACGTATGGAAACACTGAATATTGTAATTGCTACCCCTGGCAGACTTCTTCAGCATATGGATGAAAATCCTTCATTCAATGTCAATTCTCTTCAGGTAAGGTCCTAGCGAAAGTAGCGATACCAAACAATTTTCGAAAATGAGTAAATAAAAACTGATTTTATTTATATTTTCTCTGTAGATGTTAGTTCTTGATGAAGCCGATAGGATCCTGGACTTGGGGTTCGAACGAGATGTTAATGCTATCCTCGAAGCTCTGCCCAAGACTACAAGACAAACTCTACTGTTTTCCGCTACGCAAACAAAAAGTGTGCGGGACCTCGCAAGACTATCGCTGAGATCGCCTGTGTACGTAGGTGTAGATGAAGGCGCAGCTACCGCTACTCCAGACTCCCTATCACAGTCTTACATAGTTGTGCCATTAGAAGAGAAGATCGATCTTCTGTGGTCATTCATCAGGCATCACCGACACAAGAAAAGTTTGGTATTCATGTCATCTTGCAAAGAAGTTAGATTTGTTGCACTTCTATTTTGTCGCCTGCGTCCAGGACTATCGGTTTTGGCCTTACATGGAGATCTCCATCAGTTAAAGAGGATGTCAGTGTACGATGAATTTACGAGGAAAGAAAGTGCTGTATTGATAGCTACTGATGTTGCTGCAAGAGGGCTAGGTATGATTTGGATTTTTGATCATCTTGCAGTCAAATTACAGTCAGTGGTTAAAATACAACGTCTAATTATTTGTGTATTTACAGATTTCCCTGGAGTGGATTGGGTTATTCAACTAGATTGTCCTGAAGATGTTACTACTTACATTCATCGTGTTGGAAGGACTGCACGATACAACAGAGGAGGTGAAGCATTGCTAGTTCTTACTCATTCAGAAGAGGAGGGAATGGTAGAATCACTTACCAAACGAGGTGTAGCACTTGAACGTATCGAACCTAATAAGAAGAAATGCATGAGCATTCGACGAAAAGCAGAGTCACTTCTCGCACGAGATACATCTTTAAAGGAAGCAGCGCAGAGAGCTTTCAAAGCTTACCTGAAAAGTATTTATCTAATGAAAGATAAAGCTACTTTCGATCTCAGCAAAATAAGTGGAGACGAACTTGCAGGATTTGCAAGATCAATGGGACTTGCTGTTGCTCCCAGAGTCAGATTCCTTGAGAAAAAGGCTGGTGTCATGAGAGAAGTGACAACTGAAGAATCCGGAGGTGGACTTAATTTTGATGTGGATGACGAAGACGATGAAGAAGACTTGTTCGTAGGGTCTAAACGAGTTGAAGTTGATGCAGGAGATGAGTTTAACGTTGAACAAGATTTGTCACTTGGTTCTTCAGATTTACTGACAAAAGGAAGTAAAAAGAAAAAGTCTAAGGCTGCTTTAGCGAAAAGACTTATCAAGAAAGGAATTGCTGGAAATACAGTAGTGAAATGGGATGAGGATGGAGAAGAAGTAGTTCAAGATCCCCGAAGAGAAAGAACAACAGCAATCGCAAAGGAATATGAAAAGGGTGCTGGACTTGGTGGCATTGATGTGGAGACGGCAAAGGCTGTTTTACGCGAGGAAGACGCGATAGACAAAGCATTCTTTAGAGAGAGGATACGTGCTAAGCACAGGTAATAACTTTTGTCACTGTAATGAATCTAATCATCTGTGTTTTTCTTGGAGAGTGTGATAAATGATGAATTGAATGCATTTCAGGGAAGAGAGACTGAAAAAGCGAAGCGAACGAAAAGGCAAGCATAAAGAAGAAGACGAAGAAGCAGATGCAACTGTTTATCTTGGAGGAAGAGACGACGATGACAGTGGCGAAGAAGGAGAAGGCCCAGACCTTAGCTGGTTACCTGACCCAGACAAGATTTACAACCAAGACCATGATAATATCGATGAAGACGAAGGAAGTGGTGATGATGGAGGTCGAATCCACGTAGATGTTGTTTGTTCTAGTGATGAAGACAGCGAAGAAGAAGAAGAACCACGCCCTCCTCCAGCCAAGAAAAGTCGCTCTAAAGTTTCTAAAGTAAAATCAACCAAAAACCGAATACTATCTTCAATCAAAGATCTTAACAAGTTAGAAGACAGTGTGGCAATGGAACATCTCGCACTATCCCTTCTGAAAGACAAATAACCCCCACTAACCTTACATTAAATACATAATAAGGACCTTTGCGAGGCTTATAAAAATAATGTTTGACCCAAATGAAATCAAGCTTGAAACTAAAAAATAAAGAAAGATACATATTTTTTGGACGAAACTATGAAGTATGAAGCATAACGCATTCATTGTCGGAATTGTCTTGAAGTTCACAAAGAGGGATCAAATTGCCCCAGATTGGCGGGAGGGGAAAATGCAAACTCTCCCTTCCTTTACTCACACACACACAGTTCACAACATTGGACATCGATTATTGTGAAGCAGATTTCTGTGTATCTTCGAATGTCACGGTCATACAAGTGTCAACTTTGTTTGTTGGGTGTGACAGGAGCCACACCCCCTGCTGTGTTGTTCCAGGAAGAAAGTGTGACAAGTGTCCCTTCGACATAGTCTGATCCTGACAGTGGCCTAATTTGTACTTCACAACATTGGTTCTGGTTTGATGTTTGAGTATTGTTATAAGAACCTTGCTGATGGGACCTAAACATTAGGAGAGTTGTTGGATGGTGACTCCTCCGATTAACAAGGGTGAGTAGCGTAAATATAAAAAAGGTCAACTTGCGAAGAATATTTCAATGAAGAGTTTATAATGTATTAAATTCTACTTCTGAATTCGAACAGAGCCCAATGCAGATTCTGTACTGGCACGTGACAAAGCCACGACCCACGTCCTCGTCCGCCAATTTAACAGGCGTCTCGTTGTCGTCGCCTCCCCTCCTGACCCGTCAAGCTCATTTGATGGAATCTTCCTCCACATCGTCTTACCTTCTCCTTCCATCGTCTCCAGCAAATGACGAACTCATTCTTGGCTTACCTTTGGGAGATGAAGTGGACGAGCCTCTCCGACCTCCTTCGCCTCCTCCACAACAACATCCACCACCTCCCCCTGCAAATACAAATCAGCCTTCTTCTTCTTCTAAAAGAAAAGACACTCGTGTTCCACCTGACGGCCCGTCAAGCTCCTCAAATCCATTTATTCGTAACTCTAAAAGACCTAAACTTGTCATTAATCTTCACGAGTCACGTCGAGGATATGATGTTGCCCTTAAACCTCCAACAACAGAAGATTCAGATGACGAGGAAGATGATAAGACCTCGCTTGTTCCGTTGACTTCTCACACAATTCCGTATACGGATTATGACCCATTCCTCGAAGCACTCAATCACTCGTCTATACCTCCTTCAGTAACGTTCGAAGATAAAATATCTTCGTTTCCTTCATCTCTTTATGGCCCCGGTGGAACGATTTGTGCCCAAGTGAGAGACTACCGAAGGTTTAAAGAAAGGCTCAAGAACTTGGGTAGAATTGCCCGAGTTCCTCAACGAAAGAATATTCTGTTGAAACCATCTCCAGTGTCTTTAGAAAAGGATTTCCAAACTATTCTTGCTCAAAGTGTTGTGGATACGATGTTATACAAAGCAAAGGCTTTAGCTCAGGATGGAGAAGATTTTGACGATAGCGATTACGAAGTGGAAAGTGAAGAGGATGAAGACGACGATGAACGAAAGAGACCAGCGACAATAAGTTATGATCAGAAGTTGGAACTGGAAAAAGAGTTTATTAATGCGACAGGTGGGCCTGTATGTCTGGATCCTGGAAGAGGCGGAACTGTAGCTGCTTTAGAAAACCGACGACAATGGGAAGGGCTGAAGTGGGAAGGAACGGGGAAGAAAGTTCCAAAGGGAAGAAAAGGGCCGTGTCCAAGGGTTGAAGAAATGAGTGCACCAATATCAAATTCTCCTGGAGCTAGGATTCAAGGATTGTTAACATTCATCCAAGGAGTTAAAGAAAGAGTTGGCGTCCTGAAAGATAGAGATCCGTTTAAACTACCTCAAATGGTGAGTTTACCTTTATGTTAGCTTCTGTAAATGTTTTTTATTAAGAGGTGTCAACCTCTTTATGCGAATGTTCTGTCCGTGTGTCCGTCCTTCTGTGCATCTCATAAATTTTGAACCACACAACATATCGAGATGCGGTCTTTCGCAACTTATCAGGGACCCTTTAGAGATGATCACTATTGAATATGGTGAAAATCGGTAGGACCCTTAAGGGGCCCTTAATATTAAATTATGGGAGTGTCAAAATTCTTCCTTTCACAACTTATCAGGAACCCCTCCAACATGTAAACCCTTCAATATAACGAATATCGGATAGACCCTTAACGGTCCAAAAGGGCCCTTTATGTGTAATTACGGGTATATCAAAATTCTTTCTTTTGTAAGTCATCAGGGACCCTTTCAACATGCAAGCTCTTTAAAATGACGAATATTGGTAGGACCCTCAAGTGTCCAAAACGGCCTTTAATATGAAATTATGGGAATTTTGATATTTCTTCCCTTTTCAACTTATCAGGGACCCCTCCAACATGTACACCCGGGCATTCCTTTAGCTGTGTAGGTTTAAAAGTCTTTACCGTGCATTCCCTCACCTCCAGAGGCTCAACAGTCTTTACCGAACCCTTGACCTTTGAGTTACAGACATACAGAGGAACGCACAGACGGACAGACCCAAGAGATGATGACACCTTTTTTTACAGTCGTTCTTGAACGGTTTTTTTAGTTGATTTTACATTTCATTCTTTCCCTTTATTACCAGGCAAGCCTAGAGTATCCTCTATTAGAACCACCAAAGAGTATGGAAGAAATAACAAGGTTACTCGCAAGAAGTGGCAGTATTAATGGTCCTGCTAGTGGTCTTAGATCATTTCCATTGGACAATTTCTCAAAAAAGGTGGAAGAATATGTATTGGAAACAGAAAGAAGAAAACGTCCTCATACAACAAAACTGACAATTTATCAGAAAAATGCCATGGACTCGTATTATGGAGAACTAGAAATAGAATCGTTTGGGGAATTGTTTTCCCCTATAAACTCTGCTTCTTCTTCGATTAGTGGGAAACAGCAGCAACAGCACCAAACAGGGAATAATAATTTACTGCCTACCACAAAGTGTCAATTCGATTTGGGATCTTCAAGGAGTGTAGCACTGTACGTTAAACAATTTACTGATATTTTTACTGAAGATGGAAGGAGGTCATGTAAAATCATATACACAAAGCATGGAGGAGTACTTCCCAGTCCACAAACTCACACTTTGTTCGTTAATTCATATAACAGCTCTGGCCCCGGCGCAGCAAATTCGAATGCTACTGGAGTTAACGTCAATGGTACAAGTAACAACGAAGCTAGCGGTAGAAATGTAGTTGTTAAAAGTCAAAGTCCAGTAGTAGTAGCTGCTGCCGCAGGTTCTGGGAGCCCTCAGCAGCAGCACACCCAACAACCACCGACACCGACAACACCGCCAGTACAAATAGTTCATCCTCAACCGAGATCATCAACAGTTTCAGCTACAACTGCTACTGTAGCAGCAGCGATGGATGGCCAACAACAAAGTCAATCCGCGTCTGTGCCAACTCAAGTCCCATTGACACGGCCGTTACAACAGCAACAGCAGCAACCTCAAACTCAAGTAATTTTGCAAGCGGCAGGTCAAGGCCAAACTCATATTGTACGACCTACAACTGCTGCACAACAACAGCAATTGCTCCAACAAAGATTGTTAAGACTTAAACAAGCCCAACTGCAGCAACAGCAGCAACAACAACAGCAGCAAGCAGCATCTTCGCCTCAAATTCCGCAGCAGCACCAGCAACAAACGGCTTTAGCAAAACTTCTACTTACAAATGTTGTGAGTACAAATCAATCAACGCAACAGCAGCACCAACAACAAAGGCCTATAACAGTTGCTGTTCAGCCACAACCTCAAAAGGCGAACGAAAACTCATCTCCTATTGTTGCAGTTTCTTCTGCAGCATCTCTAAATACAATCACTTTGGACGGCTTACTGGCTGGTACAACTGGACATCAAATTCAAAGTCAATATGTACATCATATTCAGCAGCAGCAACAAAGACAAGGAGTGAATATTCTTCGGGGAAATCCTTCTAATGCTGCAGCCGCAGCTGCGACAACTTTATTACAAAGGCAGTTAGCAGCAGGGAATGTCAGTATTGTTCAGAGTAGCGGCGGGCAAAGAATTCTCATCAATTCAGGTTCCGCAGCATATGCTACAGCTGCTGCTGCTGCTGCGGCAGCCGCTGCTAATAATGCAAACGTAGCAGCAGCAGTTGCTGCTGGAAATCAGCAACAGCAATCCGCTACGACAAATACCAATGATATTCATCATCAAGAACTAATGACGCATCATACTCATCCAGATTTAGCTACTCTTCTACAATCTACATCTGTTGCTGGTGGAGGAAGTACAACAACTTACGCTTTAGATACTTCGCATCATCATCAGATTCATCAAACTCCTCATCACAATGTGAACTTGAATGTAAACGTGAACGTTAATGCTAGTACAGGAGTTGTTGGTGGAGTTGGAGATGGAGTTTCAGTTGGAGGAGCTTCGGCAGCTGCTCCACCTCCATTCCTTGTGTTTATTTCCCCTCTCAGATCTGTTCCTGTAAGTTTAGGTGCAGGAACAACGTTTCATGCGGCTGCTCCAGCTCCACAAGCTGTGCCCACTCAACAAAGTGTTCAAGTTACGACTGCCCAAATTCCTTCTGTTGTTTCAAGTGTCGTCCAACAACAGCAGCAACAACAAATAAGTATAACGACATCAACTCAGCCACAATTGCAATCGCAATCATCGGCAGAGCCTCAGCAAACAGTGGAAGATACTTTATTAAATGCAATTAGTGACGCGATCGGCCCTGAACTGAGCAATAAAATTGAGGGACTCGGCGGAGGGATGGGAGGAGGGACTCCAAATGGCACAACGGTGATGATTGGATCAACTCCTTATACGTTGTCTTTAGCTCCTTCCAATGCGATTTCTTCGTCAGGAACCGGAGTGACTGGAGAAACAGTTCATCAAGCAACGGCAAGTGTAGAATTCGTTCGACAAAGATTTTTAATGTCTGAGATACCTTCTGAAATAAAGTTAATATATTTGATGATTTATTGATTTTATTGCAGGTGGGAAACAAAAAAGATGGAAGTGCGATAACGCTTAGTGATCTTTTAGGAAGTCCAGGTAGTTCAAGTGGGAGTGCAATTTCAGAAGTATCTTCGTCGTCTTCTCCAGCTTTATCATCCACTCCTCGTCTTTCAGCCCTCCTTGCTGGAACTCCTGCTGGCGATGGAGGAGGAAGTTCTCTCTTAGACCGTCTTGGAGGTGGAGGCCGGAATTCATCATCATCTATCATCTCAAGTGGAGGACTTAATCCAATAGCTACCGCTACACCTTCTGTAGTTTTAGAACATCCTGTTCTCGCAGCCACGCTTACTGGAGGAGGAGGCGGAAATCGAGGAGGAAGTGGAGGATACAGACAAATAGCTCCAGCTCCTCATCATCATCTAAGCCATCACCACACCGTGGTGGTTCAGTCAACCCCCCAGCAACATCCGCAGTCTTCGTCACAGTCTCAATAATAATAATAATGACCGTCGTAACTTATTACTTAATAATTTACCGCTAATAAGAAAAAAATCCGACATAAAGACATGTAAGATATAATAATGCTCTGTATTATTAAGCTAATAAGTATTAGACCGGATCTATGCACGTGAATAAATGCACTACGCTTCCTCTCATGAACCTTAATAACAATTTCTATTG
>Ga0194135_10001156_pt1 | contig 15501 bp, 4 predicted proteins | sample LitLau_LLRF_2013_FD_134024 | JGI IMG/M metagenome (GOLD analysis project Ga0194135, IMG submission 134024) | Freshwater sediment microbial communities in response to fracking from North America - Little Laurel Run_MetaG_LLRF_2013 (version 2) | ecosystem: Environmental > Aquatic > Freshwater >...
TACTGGAAGTAGGTAAATTATTCACTAGAAAATTAGGTGCTTACAAGACATTTATATCCACGAGGGTGTGTCATCTTGTGCACTTTTCCCTTCAATTAAATGCAATTTCGGCATTTTGCATCTTTAACATCTTTACAAAAAACAATAGAATCTCTTAAAATATGATTACACGCTCATTCTACTCCACCAATTTGATTTATGACCAGAGTTAAATATAATCACACTCAAAATGTGAATGAAACTACACGAAATATGAAAGTTCCTTTTGGCTGCTAAGATTTCTGTCCATAATAATATGTCCATCCCCCTCCTCCGTGTTCTACTTTAATGATTTACCTTATTATTAGTAAAATATATCATTACAATTATCATTACAATTACATATTATGATACACACACACCGCAATGTATACAGCAATTACATTTTACACTAGTTCATTCACTTCACAAGCTTAACGATAAATCTTAAACGACTCCTCCATATAATTATCAATTTCTAAAAGATCTACAAAGGATTTCTCAATACATTATCTATATCGTTCCTAGTAAATGATTGCATCTCTGATTTCATATTTCATACATTCCCAGTTCTAATAACTAACGAACAAAATCAGCCAAACCCTGTTAATTAATTTGACACTACAAAAAACGCCTCGATTGTGTCGCTCTTCTTGCCTTAAGAATATCCGCCTCAATTTATTTATTACTATTTATTTGGTGCTTTTTGACTTGCTTATTTTAACTCCTACCTCTTTCTGTCTTTATCCTCTGAGCCAAAATGCACTATGCAACAATATTATTAATTTTGATTTCTAGCAGAGTGAATGAATTCGATTCTAATTAACTTTTGACCTATATTTACAGTTTACCCCCAAAAGCAACAAGCACCGGGTTATCCATACGGCTACGCTGCCTATCCACCTTACGCCTACGCTGGCACTCATCAGTATCCTCAGTACAGTAATTACTAATCCCAAGTAATTACTGGCAAGGACAGGTGGACATCGGTGATCATCGCCAAATCAATCAACCCTAATCAAAATTAAATTCCTCACACCGATCCATTCACCTCTACAGACTTTTTTGACATTGGAACAAGAATTTACACAAAATGTTCTTTTAGCATCTCTTTTACAAATTGTTTTTATGAAAAAAGGAATTATTTTATCTTCCTTCTCCGTGAATTCACTTTTAATTATTTAAAAAGTTTCAAGTATTTTAAACTTTTGTAATAAACAAAACGATACAGCTCAATAAGTCCCAACAAAAAATTTAGACCAACTAGGATTTTACATTTTAATCGTGTAAAATGCTACGCATCTTTTAAATGGGAGAGAGAGAGTTTGAGTGAGTGAGTGAGTGAAATATAATAAAATGCATCACACAACGACTTATTTTTTTCAAATAAGGAACTATTAAATGACTAGAAAATGTGAAACGAAACCTATTAAAAGTTTCCTTCTGTCCATACACAAAATAAAATCTGAATGCAAGCAGACGAAGAAGACGAGGTGACAATCGATACAAATGTATTATTTGTACTTTTATGACTTTTTAAAGTAGATTGTGTAGTTTTGCTCGTAATAGTAAAAGAAAAGAAATTCATTTTAAAGAATGAATTTGCAATCTTTTCATTCATAGATGAATGTTTGCTGAAATTTAATGTATAACAATTTATATAAAGATATTCCGTGGATTCCCTGCTACCTCCAAACTTTTAAAACTTTCTACCTGTCTCTCACTTGTTTTTAGATTATTTTGTATTCTCTGTAAAGATCTTTTAACTATGTATAACGATGATGAAGGAGAAGATGCAGGAGGAGATGTTACTATTTATATATAAACATAAATGTATGTGCGCGACTTACTACTTTTAAGGATTATCTAGAGATTAGACTATTTCGAAAGTACACTAGAGTTATAAGCTTATTAATTATTAATACTAGAGAGGAAACACGTAACTATACGTGTGTGCGTCATGTGTCAATAATTATTGTAAAAAACTGACTTTATACAAAAGAAAGATGAGTAAATACATTACATGCAGTCTCAAGTCTTACTCATGCGAGTCTCATTCATATTGATTGATTGCTCATTTGCAATGTTACGCTATTGTTGAGAATTATTATTATTATTATTATTGGCAGCCCTGAAACTTTCTCTAAAAACTCACGGCGTATTTAGATTTAACTATACACATCTTTCACATTATTATTTTCAAATCTTGAATCTTTTAATCCCTTCTTTCATATTCATAATACGCAATCACCATTCATGCTAACGTTAATCAATGATCATAGAAATGTATATAAAAATATTCAACCAATAATGTGCATATGATCATAAATAAATTCAAAATGAACACAACACCAAATAAAATTCATGAAGCAAAAGAAAAAAAAGGTTTATTATAGCTTATAATCGAATTTTAAACATTTTACACCCCTTCTGTCTGTATATATTCTTCCGTGAGAACATTAAGAACAAGGTTGGTAGCAATCTAGCAATTAAGATGAAGAAGGAATTTCCACACAACTTTCATTAGAAGACAAAATTCGCCATGTCTCTTCTTGCATTTCTGATTCCGTTTAAATTGGTCAAGATACAAGATTACTGGTATTATTTAATGGTGTGGGTGTGTGGTAAGAATTTAGAGAATAACAACAGTTTGGAATTATAATATTAATTTCGTTATTGTGGCAATATTATTATCAAAGTATGTACATATTTATATATTAGAACTGCATAGAATGTATTGTCATTTATAACATCATGATAAGTTTAACACACACACACAATCAAACCACACACACACAAACTCGTCAGGTAAGAACACCTGTCAATTTCTTTGAAACAGGAATCACAATAAACATTAAATTGTGGTTTTCTATAACATTAGTCTTGTTGAATCACACTCTAGTTTTAAGTTAATGGTAATTGTAAATTGCGATTATGGCCAAATACTTATTTAAATATACGATACGCAGTTAAGTTATTTATGTACGCCAAAGATTATGTTCTTTTAATACTTTTTACCCCACAGAATTATTACATGAGAGAAACTTATTAATGTTTTTATTACTAGAACTCTCTCGTGTGGTGAATAGAGAAAACGTTTCTTGATTCATCTCTCTAAACACACACACCTTCAACAATAATAACTACTCCATTTACATAATACATTTTTTAACTTTAGGTTTAGGAATGTTTTGCGGATACTTATTAAGTGTCTTTAAATTAATAATTTTAATAATCTTTGATAATACGTTTTTTTTAAACGTGTTCAATTCGATGTAACATGCAGTTTATACTTTTATGTCAAGATGAGCTTTCTACAACTACGAAGAATATTTTTTCTATAAACTACTTAAAACTTTCCAACACTGGTTACTGTGTGTACGCTGTTACAGAAAGAGGTACAAAATTACCTCTCAATAAACTCTCTGGTCATGAAATAGCAATTTAAGTCGTCTGAAAATCGGTCTCCCTTTAATAGTTATAAATTATTTTAGCATTTAAACCCCAGTTAATAATCACTGTAGAGTAGTTATCAGTCCTGATAACTCCTACGCGACATTCAAGTATTCAACACATTACCAGAATAATTGTAATAACAATATAGTAAAGGCACTTCTGAACATTTTTCTCGTTACAAATTACATACTAATTTTAGTTGTTCTATTAAGTACTTTTTATATCTAATTTATACAAACTAGATTTTAATTTGTTTGGTTGAAACTGTAGGCGGAATTTTTAACACTTTGCACTGTTTGTTACTCGCGACAAATACTTGAAACATTAACCAATTGTAGAAAATTAAATTCATCATGAAATAATTGAACTTTCAAGAAATAGACACTATACCCTACGAGAAGAATGTATACATACCACATTAAACTGCATTGTCAACAGTGGTTGTTTATATTAGAAACAACTAAATAAGAACTACACAAAAGCATAATTAATCATATATCAAGCAATAGAGACACAAGATAACTCAGTGACATAATAATAAGCTTATACAATAAGAAATACACATGTTTTCTTTTAGAATGTAAAACGTCAAGTCAAACTACAGTTCTGGAATCATAATAATAATTCATACTTCACTATTTTAAACATTTCTTCAATTTGGTGGTCCATCGTCTCCATCGAAAGATTCTTCTTGAGACACCATAGAATCGTCTCCAGTTCCAGATCCTGGCATGGAACTTCTCTTGGAAAGTCTACTGGAATTTAAACTCAGTCCAGTTCCGGTTCCCCGTCTAAAATATAATGAACGTTCTTTCAGATTGGTTTAACATTACATTAAAACGTGCAACTTATGCTGAGTAAGAGAAATGCCAAACCTCCCAAACTTTCCAGATCTTTGCGTTGCATTTAAAGAAAGCACATTATTGAAATTTCAGTATTTAAAGCATAATTCAAGCTAATGCTTTCATGATTGATCAGGCAAAACTACTATTGTTGAGTCATTTGATTTATTCTCACCTGAGTTTATTCTTTAGACTTCCTACTTCACGAGCGAGACCTTCGTAGCCCTCCTGGGCATCTTCTAAGTCTCTTTGGAGCTTTCGTTTCATGGCCTTTTCTCTAGAAATTTCTTCTTCAGCTTCATCCAATTGTCTCTTAAGAGCTTTTACTCGTGCATTCAGCTTCTCAGCTTGTTCTTGTGTGTTTGCAGCATTTCTATGTTCATCTTCGAGCTGAAGAGTTAATTCCTTAAGCTTCTTTTCTTGTCTTCTCACAGCTTTCTGTTGTGCTAATCTTTCCTTCGCCTCAATCTCCAGTTGCTCCTCCAATTGCTGAACCTTACTTTCAAGACTAGCAATTGTCGCCTTTGTCTTCAGCTTCTGGCTCGTATCTAACTCTGTTAACTTTTGTTTCAGCTCCTTGTTCTGCTTCTCTAAGAGAGCTCGAGCATTTTCTAGCTTGTGATTTGTAGACCTCTCTACCTGAAGATCAGTGCTGATCTGCTCGTTTTGAATTGTTAATTTCCTAGCACGTTCTGATTGTAACTCGCTATTACTCTGCTCTTCCTCAAGTTCTTCTTCTAGACTTTGAATTCTAGCTTCTAACCTACGCTTCTCGTCCACAAGAAGAGTTCCCTTGTTAGCACCATTGCTAACTTCTTCGGCAAGCTCGTCTCTTTCGGACTCTGCAGCTTTTCGTTGTCTTTCTGAAGCAACCAAATCTTCTTGAAGTTGAAGAATTTCAGTTTCAATTCCCTTGAGCCGTTTCTCAGCTTCTTTGGCAGCGGTAATTGCTTCGTCTCTTCCAGCTCGGGCTTCTTCGGCGTCCCTTTGGAAATCCTTGATTTGCCCTTGCACTTTCTTCAACTGCTTCAGAGCGTCTTCCTTCATCTTATTATTGGCTTCCATCTGACTAAGAAGTTCGTTGTAGTCGCTTTCGAGTTTCTTTCGAGCGTTCACAGCAGCAGTTCTGTTTTTCCTCTCATCTTCCAACTCAGCTTCTGTGTCTCGAAGTTGCTTGAGCAGACCTTTACGCTTTTCTTCGTTGCTTTCTTCTTTAGCTCCTATATCTCTTTCATATTGTGTCTTAAGAGCTTGCATATTAACTTCCAAACGAAGTTTTGCATCCTCAGTGAGCTGTAATTCATCTTCAAGCTCTTCAATTTGGGTCTTTTGTTCAGCAAGTTGGGACTCGAGAGCTCGTTTTTGTTTCTCCAATTCGTGAACATTTTTGTCCGCTGTTCCCTGGGAGTTGACTAACTCATCAAGTTCATTTTGAAGTTGACGCTTGAGTCTTTCCAGCTCTTCGATTTGTGCATCCTTCTCCTCCAGTTCACGATTTAGAGAAAGCAACTTCGTCTCCTTTTCTCGTGCTTCCCGTTCAGCTTGATCTTTCTCTTGGCTGAATCTTTCAGAAATTAATTTTTCTTCTGAAAGGATTTTGTCGAAGTTTCTTTGCTTCTTTTCTAATTCGATAACCTTGCTTCGTTGTGCTTCTAAGTCGATACCAACGTCTTCTAACTCTTGCTGGAGTTTCTTTCGCGACTTCTCAAGTTTATCGCAAGTGGCCACAAGCTCCTCGTTTTGAGTTCTCAGGGCTTCCATATCTTTAAGTACTTTCTTTTGACTATTTTCAAGGATAGAGATGGTTTCAGCATCTTCTTCTGCCTTCTTCTTAAGTTCAACAACCGATTGGTTGAGAGCAGACATAGCTTTCTCTATTCCCTTCTTCGCCTCCTCTTCTTCTTCCAATTGTTCTACCAAATGTTCTTTTTCTGATTCCAACTGGCGAAGCTTAGCAGTCAACGCTAATTTCTGTCTTGTTTCTTCTTCGAGAATGGCTTGTGTCTCTGCCAAGGAATTCTCCACCGCAGCAGAATTTTTCCCAGCTTGTGTGGCTTTAGAATCCGCTTGTTCCAGCTGAATGTTCGTTGCTTCTAATTCATTTATAACCTTGGCATATTTCTCGGCTAATTCGGCTTTCGCTCTTTCACTCTCTGCAAGTTTAACTTGTAACTCTTGAATTTGGTTTTCTTGCAATTTCCGTTTTCGGTCATAATCCTGCTTGGCGCCCTGGAGTTGTTTTAATTCATTGGCCAAATCAGCATTTTCTGCTTCCAAAGTCTGTTTGTTCTTCTCCAAATTTCCACGTGCCTTTTTCAAACCATCGAGTTGTTCCATTAGGTCTTGCACTTCTTGCAAATGTTTGTGTCGTAATTCGGAAACACTGGACTCGTGAGAGACTGCTTCGTCTTCCAAACTCTTTTTAAGAGCAGCCAATTCTTGCTCTCTCTTAGTTCGAAGTTCTTGTTGAGCAGCAGTAGTGTCCAAACTATCCAACAGTTCGTTCTTCAATGCCTCCAATTCTTCGTTAAGGTCACGTTTGATCTTCTCAGCCTTGTTTCTTGCAGCCTTCTCTGCTTCCAAGTCTTCCTGGAGTTCCAAAAGCTGAGACTCTAATTCTCGTAGGTTTTTTTGAGAAGCAGCTTTTGCAGCGGATTCTTCGTCGATTTTACTTAGAAGAGTACTGATTTCCTCATCTTTGCGTGCAAGGCTCATCTGGAGCTCTTCAACTTGGGATCTCTTTTCATTGATTTGTTCTTTAATGTCTTGAAGCTCAGACTCCATTTTGCGCTTCAGGCGGTCGTTTTCTTGACGTGACTGTTGTTCCTTCTTGAGCCTTTCTTCAATGTCGGCAATAGTCGCTTCATGTTTTGCCTTCAGTTTGGCCAGATGTTTACTCTTTTCTTCTTCCTCTGCAAGATTTTGACTTAAATCATTGTTCTTTTCTTCGAGTGATTTCTTGTCCTTAATAAGTTTGTTATTGGAGTCTTCCGCTACAACCAAATCCTCTTCAAGCTTCTTGATTTTAGCGTCTCCTTGAACTTTCTCCAACTGAAGCTTCTGGCGAGCAGCTTCCTCTTCTTCGAGCTGCTCCTCTAAATCTTGAATATTGAGCTGAAGTTTCTTCTTTTCTTGGGTGAGAGCAACAACTCTTTCTTCTTCTTCCTCAATTCTGGCTTCCATGTCATGAAGAATTTCTTCTAGCTCTTGCTTCTTTGTAGCAAGACGAGCCCGCATTTCTTCTGCCTCAGCACAAAGTTCAGTTTCTGCTTGCAATTGTTCAGCGAGCATTGCCTTTTCTTCGACGGCTTGCTGAAGCTTCTGTTCTATTTCCGACGTAACTTTTACGGTGGTTTCCAACTTGTTCTTCAGTTGCTTCAGTTCATCTTCCTTCTGGATAAGCTTCTCGTCTTGTTTAGTGACTTGCAAAAGTGGTTTGACTTTTGTATAAAGTCGCCACCATTGCCAGTTACGCAATTTCAGATAGGCCGCACAGTTTCTTTGAATAATTCGAATGGCATTGAGTTGTTGAACTCGTTTACTGTACATTTTTCGGGCTAACATTCCCCTGCAGAAAGCTTGGAAGTTTACAATTAAGTCAGTAATCTTCAAATCTCTTTCTTCTTCTAAATGAGCAAGTACTCCAGCTCTAAGAAAAATTTTGGACTGTCCTATCCTGTATAGGTTACTATCGAGTTCCAGTGCGTTGATCTGAAAATTGGAAATGTAGTTTTACATCATTAATATTGTAAAAGAAAACAACAGACATTTACAATGATGGTGTTAGTGATAGTTATCAAGTCGCTCACCATTTTCTCGCAGGCCTTCTTTCCATCCATAAACCCTTTAGGAATAACATTGGGTGTCAACAGTTCATATCGCTGTCTGAATTCTTGGAATGGTATTCTGTTAGGGAAGCCTTGACGGCAAATTCGAATGCCTTCCAAAACTCCATTGCAACGAAGTTGATCAAGAACAAGAGGAGCATCAATTTTTCCAGACCTGAAAAATAAAATAATAATAAATTACAGATTGCTTTTTTAAAGGCTACAATCTAACACGACTATTTTGAAATAAAAGAATGAATATTTACCTCTTTTCGTGATTTGGAATGATACACCTGACAAAGTTTGGATTCGTGTTTTTAAGGGTGGCCATCAATTTAGCAAGTTGCTCCTTGTACAACTGAGAAACTGTTCGGAACATTCCCTTCCTCGTTCTTGCTCCGAATTGCGTATCTGACATCGCTTGCTGAGCCATTCCCACGATTTCAGCTATTTAACAACAAAACAATTCCAAATAAGTCTAAAGTGTGATTTTGAATACAAAAGCGTTAGTAAAGGTGTTAAAATTCATGATTAATACTTACTATACTTACCATCTTTCCAGATATGAACCACAAATGGGTCCAAACTGGCTTGGATGAGTTGAACGACATTCTCATTGAGTGGATCCATATTCTTCATCAGCCATTGAGCAGCAGAATAATCAACTTTTCCAGCGTAGTGAAGTACGGCAAAATCGGCTTGGCCCCTGAAATCCGTCTTGAAAAATTTAGTATGTTGAGTGTGAGCAGACACAAGTTTCTCGACGAAAGATTTGTCGGTGGCTTTAGGGAACCAACATTCTTCATCTAACAATGCCAAGATTCCCATAGGCTTCTCGATCAAGTCGATCGTTGGCTGTAAGTCCAACCCGAAATCGATGAATTTCCAGTCAATGCCTTCTTTCTGATATTCTTCTTGTTCCAAAACAAACATAGTGTGATTGAACAATTGCTGGAGTTTTTCATTTGTGTAGTTAATGCAGAGCTGTTCGAACGAATTCAGCTCGAAGATTTCAAATCCAGCGATATCGAGAATTCCTATGAACGACGCTCCTTGTCGTTTGGTTCTGTCTAAGCTCCTGTTGATTCGATTCACAAGCCACCTGAAAAGCCTTTCGTAAGTAGCTTTTCCAACAGCTTCGACTGCAAACTCTACTTGTTCCTTAGTTTGAGCTTTTGTTACATGATCCCTTCCAACTTTTATTCTTGGCTTCAAAAACGCTTTCGTTAGTTCTGTCACGTTAAGCCCCAATAGGTGAGACAGTTTTTGTGCCACAGTGTTGTCTGGGAGGGTCGCTTGTTCTGAATTCCTTTCTTGCTTGAACTGCATGTTTCCAAAATGTAAAACTGCGGATACAACCCTAAAAATGGACGATAAATCCTCTTGAGACATCCCCATAATGCCCATGGAAGCGACAGTGGCTTGGAAGTCGGCAGCGTCATCAACTCCAGGAACAGGAACGCCGCCCATTGTAAGGAATGCATAATTATTTGCAGGTTCAAGAACAAACTCCTCTGCAAGTCATTAAATAAGCAAGTCGTGTGTCATTCGAAATTAGCTTGGTTTTTGGCTCCAAGGTTAAACTATGAAGGCATATTTTGTATTCATATAGAGCTTACTTTTGAGGGCATCAGAGGCACCAGCGAGAAGTTGATAAAATATGTGAAAGCTCCTTTCATCTTTCGCTTGTCTAATTGCTCTAGATTTCTCGAGAAGGTACGTTTCAATATTGGCTCCTGCAATGTATCCTGAAGTATCGAAGTTGATCCGTATAAATTTACCCTTTATAAAGAAAGAAACATTTTTCATTCCCATCAATTCACTCCTATCTTGAGTGCAAGAAAACAAATCACACCCATCACAGAATTAGTATCTATTACATACAAACTACACGGCTAGTTCATGTCTTTTTTCAACTTGAGAAATCATACAAACCAAAGCCAAAAACAGAATGACATGTCTCCATTTCTATCGACCATTTATGGTCAACTTGAATTATTTCAATTAAATCATAATAAATAAAACGAAGAGAGATATAAATGTTGTGGGTTGTTTTCTTGCTTGTCAGTTGAGTGCACACTTACAAAACGACTGGAATTGTCATTTTTGACCGTCTTCGCATTCCCAAATGCTTCCAGAATAGGATTGGCCTGAAGAAGTTGTTGCTCTAACTCTCCCTGCAGGACAAAATACACTTCAATTAAGCCAAATTATTGTTTAAGTGAACAAAACGCATTTCTTTCCATCAAAAATGACTTATTCAATTGCTACAACTGTTCTATTTAATCTGAAAAAGCTTAGCCAGGAAGTATACGATGAAATACTGAGAATAAGATCACATCAACATCTCTTCTCATCTGAGTTGTAAAAGAAAAAAAGAATAACCAAGCAGCAAATAAATAAAAATCAAAATCAAACTAATGATATCATAAATAAAAGAGAACTTCACTTTAAGTAAGTAAAATTCACCAGTCGTGACAATAGAATTTGCATTTGAACTTTTGTACCATCATATGTAAGATATAGAAAGTAATTTTTAGGAGGGTCGACTTACTATGTTGAAAGTAGGCACCACCTACGTGAAAATAAAGACCAAACACCAACCAAATAAGCGAAATAATCCAAAACAGCCAAAATCATCATAAAGTGCGAGGAGGAAGAATAGAAGGTCCGCGAGTATAGTAGAAATCAACATGCAATAAGAGGATACAATTTAAAATAAAATTAATGCCTCACTCACAATTCATCTCTATGTAAGTATAGTACTAAAATATTATCAAAATTACACGTATAACACCCTTCTCAGGTTACCAATTCTAAAATTATTCACTACAAAAATTCAAAAGAAATTTGATTAATACATAGTTCGAAGTGCTAGACATTTAAAAATGTGAAATATTAAACTCTGCAGTCACTAAATCTAATCTACAATCTGTTCTTTATTTTCTTAGCATTCTTTGCAATGAGAATTTCAACGGATCATCAAATTCTAATCTACAGGCCACTATGATGTATCAAACTAAACTACGCGACAGCAATATAAGACATCCCATTGCAACTCTTGGAATTTTACTAATAAACAGCATTTTCAATAATCTACTGAAGAAAGAAGGCTGGTAAAGAAGTAAATATGTTTGCTTTAGCTGAATAGCTGAAACTCTCTGCCCAGCTGTAGATCAGCAGTTTCACAGTCATAAGGAGATTTATAGGCTTGAAAACTGAAAACTGGCATGTTGGCAAGAAGTCCATCGCCAAAATGAAGGCAAAATAAAGCCTCAGGGACTATTTCAAAAATTATCTACTCAAACGAAATCATATGCTAATTTATTTTCGAACCGTGGAATGATGTGTTCCAGCTCCACGTGGTTTGCTGGCTGCAACGTATGCTAAGTATTGGATAACTTTTTTGGTATTCTCCGTTTTGCCAGCACCTGATTCTCCTGTGCAAAGAATAGATTGGTCTTCTCGCTCTGTAAAAATGAAAAGAATGGCGACATCCCATTAGTCTGCGAAACATTAAAAGCTTCTGAAAATATCCAATAAAGCCATTTTACAACTGTAGACTATTTTTTACCAGACTTTATTTGTTCATTTACCCTACACTTTTCATGTTTGACACCTTAAATAGTCACCTACATGCTCATTTGTCCTCTCTTCAAAGATCGTTTCTTTCAGAGGTGAAGTGACAACGATGTGTCATCCGTGATCTCCACTCCTACCTACATATATGACATCGTTGGGTATATGACATTGTAAAAGTTACAATGGACATGTAACGTGTACATTTAGGAACTTGAATATCATTAAACATAGAATGCCGGATGGGACAATCGATAACGAAACCATTCAAGAGGATGTGATACGAACTGCGAAGTAATATGATGATGATGATTCAACCCTGATGAAGAATGCTAAGTACAGAATACAATAGACAGGTGAACATTGGGAATAACATAAGAATAATATTGTCTCCACTCTCCATTTAAGTCCTCTCGTCTTGTCTTTTAAGAATAAATGAATATGGGTAACACATTTTCACCTTATCGTGTAGAACTAACATCCATACAGCTATCTTTCATTTCAAGAGACACTTCCAACCTATCAACTTACGACACAGTATAACCACAATTATACATTGTACTCAAGATGCAAATAATACTACACACTTAATTTTACATTTAGCCAATCCTCAAATAATTGCACGTACATTTGTAGATTATTCACACAAACACTACCTAGCTTTCTAATAGACATTCACTCATCTGAAGTCTGAAAGAATCATTATTTTCCTCGTTCGCTCCTTACATAGATATCTAAGCCCGTCTTGAGAGATATAAATCAGCTCAACAAACTCCGATACCGATCACCTCTTCTCTGATCATCAATAACAATTTTAATCGAAGAAGGCACTCCACAATCCACATGCATTCGTACCATAACATTGCCTAGAGAATGTATGCACAAGAATCTCATTTAAAAATTCACATCCAATCTACCGCAAATCTTACAACTATACGCTTCACGTTCATAAGCTTTGATAAGCTCTCAAGCTAGTTTGAGATATCTTTTATTTAAAAGATCATCTTGCTCAAAAGAAACACACACACACATCTTTAAAATGCTGAGTACGGTAGTGGAGTTATAGCAAAGTAACAAGGGAAAATGTCTATGACCCGAAATGGACAAAGACTGACGATGACGACTGGCTGACAAAGTTATCCATATTTGGACTAAAGATCTTTTGGAGTCACTTTATAAGCTTAGAAAAGAAGACTGTCATACACACAACCCTTTCGTAATCTGTAATGTAATAATAACAATAATAATGATCATAATGAGAACGTATGGCCCTCATGGTTCTTTTTGCAATCCACAGAAACTAATAGATTGAAACTAGATAATGGACATTGTTAAGGATGGTAATAACCATGTATAAGAGAGGTTTCAAAAAAGACTATACAACGAGACACACTTAACGTTATATCAATGTAAGACCTAAAGAGAGTTTGACTTTCAAATCCTATCATGCACTCTCGTTAATTCTTACGGCAAGCATGGCATTATATTTTTGAACAAGACTGTCTTCAGTCTTCTTTGAATCAATGGATATGTCTCTTGTCTTAATGCTTAAAGTCTCTCATCATCATCAGTATCAAAATCATGATCTTTATAAATGTTTGTGCAATTTCGATGCGACAAGACATTTTAATCTATATGAAGAAGACCATACTTGGAAGTTAAAATTTTCCTTATTATTATTATTACAGCCCAACTGTTTTGTACACAGAGATTGTCAGCTGGTGCCGAAGATTGGTAGTTAGGTCTACCACAGTACAGCTTCAAATAAAATCATCTTATGTTTTTGTGTGTCCCTCAGACCTTACGAATGTGCCGTCTAAATCGTCCCCAGTAAGACAAACTTTGGGCAATAATTTATCAAAAGGACAAAACTAACGATCATAAGTATCAGAACACTTCCTTTTACGGAAGATATCATTATACCATTATAGCAGGACTCTCTCTTCTTTTCTCTCTCTCTAGTCTCTACCCATATCAGTTGATCCAAGCATTCACAGATTTCACTATGCTTTTATGTATCAAGATTAACCTAAGATATTTAATATTATTTATATTTAAAGTTTACAATTACTGCATAGCTAATGACTAACCAGAAGAATGTGGTTTGCAGGCTCTCATATCATGTGTGTAAGGCCTTCATGATGAATCACATACTTGTGTGATATGTTGACTTAAGCAAATTGCAAATCACATTTTGGAGACGTCATTTTGTTAATGGTCTGCAATTATGCTACATTATTAATATTTTTCGTAGTTGAAGAAGCCTTGGGGTGCGAAATTTAGAAAAACAAATACGGAATTCCAAGTCAAAGCTAATCCTCCTACTAAAGACAATTTGGTATCTGAAAAAATGAGCTGCCGCCATAACATTTAAGAGATAAGCTTCACGCATTTCGGCCAGCTAAAAAACTGCTGACTATGCACAAGCTACCAAAACTAATTAAGCAGTTGTTTAATTTAATGTCTAGATAGATTAATATCATAGAGACAATCAATAAAATTTTTGTGAAGTCAGATATCAAGAAATCTAGACGAGAAGTGCAGTGGTACAATATGTAGAGATTGGAGTTTCTGAATGAGTAAAGCATGCTGCAGAAAGACTCAAATAGATTAATATGATAGTGATGGTCATTGATGTTTCTGACACTCCAGGTCACCTATTCACTGCCGTTCAATGGCTAATGTCTCATAGTCTCATATATGGCATCATCGTAGTGATTTACAGGCAGGCTTGGCTTACATTACTGGTTACAGTTCATCACACGTGTTCGTTGTACATTTCTCTTCGAAGATCTTGAATCTAGATTTGGATGCAAGAAGTAAGAAGCAATAATCCCCGATAGGTGATGTAGTCGTGATGTGGAATATCAGGCCGAATTAATAAAGCCAAGAATGTAGTTAAGTATTAATACTTTCTTTCTGCAGAACAGACGAGCGACGATAATGTTAACTTGCCTATTTTTCATTCACTCTGGATATGGTTGTGTGAATATGCGAAGCTTTTCTGCAAACTGCAAATCACTATGTTGTATGTTCCTTCCTTCACTACAGTTTGTAGCCCTCGTGGCTCGTGGTTCTGATCTTGAATCATCATCGGCTAACGCACTTCTCATTTGAATCTTTGCTTTTCCGTTTACTTGCCTTTCAACTTTATTCTATGACCTTCGTGGTTCTTTCTTATATGCCTGTCAAGCCAGTCTAAGAGCGTAAGAACTTCCAGACATCAATGCTTCTACAACCAGTCATCTACTATGATGAAACTCTTAAATCGATCTTGAACTTTTTTATAACGCATACGCCTCTGTAGCAGCCCATTTCCTAAATTGGCCTAATCTGTTAATCATTTACCAAACATGGTTATACCAATGAATCTTCAGTATGAACTTTCAAATTGATCGCAAGTCTAGCTAAGACAGACTCAAGCACAAAATTATAAAATTTCCTTTAGTTGAATGTGAGACTAAGAATTAATTCTAATCTACCATTACCTACTTATTTAAACTTCGCTTACGCAATAAGTTGTTAAAGCAAATCATCTCCGTTTAATTTTCCTCCTTCCATTCTATCCATCCCAAGTATACATAGGTTTGAATTTTTCCTTCCACTAACTAAGAACAATCTAATGATAAAGATGCTTAAACAAAGCTTCATTGACTCAATGAAATCTTGATGAGAAACTCTTTTACTACGCTTCAGTTCGTCTTCATTCTTTGTAAAGCTTAAAGTTTCAAAGCGTGACCCTAAGGATCTTCAGTTCCCATACATGAATGATGGTTCTA
>Ga0194135_10001157_pt1 | contig 15485 bp, 18 predicted proteins | sample LitLau_LLRF_2013_FD_134024 | JGI IMG/M metagenome (GOLD analysis project Ga0194135, IMG submission 134024) | Freshwater sediment microbial communities in response to fracking from North America - Little Laurel Run_MetaG_LLRF_2013 (version 2) | ecosystem: Environmental > Aquatic > Freshwater >...
CCCCACGCCCCGTCGTCTTCTTCCGGATTCCAGCAACTTCACAAGCCCATCCTACTCCCGCTTGACCTTCCCATGGTAAGCAGTAAAATGGGGCAGTTGAATCCGCAGAGGCTAAACCTTCCTTTTCTTAAGTTGCCTGTTGCGTCATTTACAGCATGGTAATAATTTCCCGATTTTTAGGTGAGTCGCATCCGCATATGGAGAAGAAAATTTTTTTCCCAAACTAACCCAGACTAGGGCGAGTTGAATGAATGAATCATAATAATTTTCCGTTTCTGTTTTCCTGTCATTAATAATATCAATATAACTTAATTTGTATCTAAAGAGGCTCTGCAGGTTATTATTATAAGCTTTCAATAACGCATACAAGATAAGGCATATTAGATTTACAGTCAGACGACTCACACTTCACACATGGGATAAATGGATAAGTTATTGTAAGTGTTCTTTTTGTTCACGGCAAGCCAGAGGGCAACTTTTTTGTTATAACCTAATTAAATCTGCGTGCATTCTGCTTGCCTCTCCCTTCACAGCTGTGTGCTGTGGAGGCGTTCATCTGACTAGGCAAACAAAATAAAATTTGTAAATTTGGAATCACAGTTTTTGTATCAAAATGGACACGGATAACAATAGAGTAGAACAGTTTGATGGCGGAGAGGAGAAGGGGAGTAGGGCCGCTAGTGTTAACGCTGCTGCTAACACAAGGTCACCATTTGAAAACATTGTGGACCAACCACCCGTCCAACTTTTAATAGCCGAGTTTCAGGAATTTAAAGAAATATTGTACAAAGTTAACCCCTCCAACGTATTCATCCCTGAATTGACCCGCCTCAACATCTTTATCAGTTTTTGTTCAACAGTATTGACCGTCATTGACAAAGGGACGGATGGGACGAGTGTTGTGACGAGTTTATTAGCAGGTGACCTTTCCACTGGTATCCTCACACTTTTATTCATGTATCTCTCTGGCATTGCCACCCTCTGTATTTGGATTGCAGCTCCAGGGTAAACTCACATGAATTCATCATCTACTTACATGAATTTAATTATACTGATCATGTCAGTTTCATTGTCAATTAGGCACGTCCTAGACATTTTCGTCCGGATTCCAGAAACATGGAAAGCCACTCGCTATCGCCTCTGCTGTTCTTGTTTTGGGGGCAGAAGGGCTCGGATCAAATTATTTGACTGTGGTTGTACCAGTTGTCACAAACCCTTTTTCTGGATTATTGTCCTTTTTTGTGTCGTGCTTGCACCCCTTTCAACGCCAATTTTGTAAGATTAATTAACAAACCGATTAAACTGAGTTGATAATTCATTGTCATCCTACGACATTATTATTACATTAACATTTCTTCCCAACAGGTTCATAATTTATTTCTTCAGGCAAGTGAATTTGTATCGGAAGTGTGAGGATATTGAGGATATTCGAGACGAGGAAACAATATCCTACAGGGTTGTGACGGAAATTGTGAGCCAAGCGATGATTGCTGAATGCTTTTTCGAATCCGCTCCGCAAGCACTGCTACAAATGTATGTACTTGCAACCCAATTTTCACACATTCTCGATAGTCAACAACGATTAAGATGTGAGTCAATTTGTTTCTTAATCCAAAACACCTAATTTCAGTCCATTGTTTCATAAATTTCTTGATATTTTTTTAGTTACAATTACAATCGTGGTCATGATAAGCTCAATGTTGGAACTCGGACTTACCGTCGGTGGACGGTGGGTGGATAATCTAGTGGCACACCCTGTCATGGAACTGAGGCCGGACTTGATGAAGTTCTTGCTATATACCGAAGCCATTTCATTTCTACGTAAGCGAGCGAGGCTGCCGTTTATTACTGTACGAATATTGGAGCTGCAAATTCTCTCAATGTCCGTCTCCCGGTCCCGCGATAACGTTCAATTGTGACAATATTTTCTATAATCTGTTTCTGCTCGCAGTTATGTCCCAATACAGGTCAAGGGGTCACCCAAGCGTCTTAAATTTCCTCCAAGCCCAGAAATATGGCAAACTTTGAATTCAGATATGGGCAAAGTGATCCATATATGAGCACCGTCGACGTTCCCATGAAATTTGACTGACTTTCATTCATCCTTTGTTCAGTGGGGATATAAACTAACTTGTGACTTTGCAGTGGTGCGGAGTACACTCATATGCGGAACAATTCTCGTTATTCGAGCACTACTCGGTTCCGGTCTCCAAGCAACCCTCATCGTCCTCACCTTCCTCTTGGTCCCAAGATTTCTAGCCCTGACCCTCCGACTCCGAGCTCGCCTCTCAACAATCCGAGAAGGAATGGGCGACTACGTTGGAAGACTTTTTGGGCGAGTTGTGGCCACCATTTTATTCTACCCTGTTCTCCAATACCAGTGGACTCTGATCTATATGGAATGTGAAACCGTCTTCCTGGGACTGAGTTGTATTTTCGCCTACTACGGAGAGTACGGGGTTAAGGCTCAGATTGAATTTTTCACGGGGGTCCCGAAATACTGGGGGAGGGCCTGCATTTATGGTCTGAGCATCCTCTACGTCCTTAACATTGCGCTGAGATGGACGAGAGTCATTTATTTGCTGAGATTAAAAAATACAATCCCAGAGGACACTGTGTTCACAGTCTTCAAATACTGTCAGTCAATTACGGACATTTTGGATGAGTGGGAGCAGGAAAAGGAGACTCCAATTGGAATTGAAGTCAAGAAATTTAAATTGAGACAACTGAATCAGGAACTGACGAGCCTCCATCGCTACTTTGAAATTAATTTCCCAGAGATTGTAAAGGAAGTGGACGAGGGAGAAGCCTGCGTATGTCAATATTCAAAGTATTTAAATGTTCTATTTGCAAATGAAACTATTAGGAGGCGGAATTCAATTGCCAAGTTTAGACCAGCAGAGAACCATGACAAGTTGCAGTTGGGTGATACTGTCCTCTATGCGGAACTGATTGATTTAATTCTACTTCGCCTCCATACGTTTATTGTATTTAGTCCGGAGGAGCAGGACAAGCTGGAAGTCTGCAAAGGAAGGAAGTGGGGAGTCTATAGGGATTTACTTGGGAAGCTCCTTTGTATTTGGAGACGCGTCCATACCCCCAGATGTCCCCAACAATTTCTATCACGCTGCCCAACCTTTAAATTTTTAGATTTCAATTTATTATTGGATATCAACAAAGGGAGTAAACTCTTTGGTCGAGACAGGAAAAGTCACACGAAATACCTTTTGTGGAATTTAGGATTGACAAGATGCTCCGAATGTGCTGAATGTCAAGTTGTTACATTACTATAACTTGGAATACATTATATTTATACCAAAATACCAAATACCAAACCAAATTAATAACAAATTATGCAAGAAATACGTTCTCACAAGCTCAAATCAGAACAAATAAAAAAAACTCTAAGAAATTGGAAACTTTTGAAAAAACTTTTCTACTCAATTTTTAAGTCAACTTCATCTGGTGCGTGTGATTAATTAAGCGTGTGATGCTCGTGCTCTCAATCTAAGTCCTCCACTAACATGAGTCGTTAAAGGGAAAAGGAAGCTGAAGGTTCTTGATTTTTTTTTTGAATGAATTATTGTTCGGAATACTTCCGAAGTGGACATCAATTTGAACAAGTTTTTGGAAACTAACTATGCAGCACAGTGAACTTGTCAGTGAACGAATTTTGACACCGCATGCGCATGGTCCAACAATAAAGCAAAAGAATTTTCACAATTTAATTTGATTCTGAATGAAACTTTTAAGTTTTTAATTAAATTCAAATCGTTTTTCGGCTGCAGCCTTTCCTTGCTCCAGTTTGAACTCGTTACAAAAATAGCTCATGCAATTTTAAGAATTAATTAGTGATTGAAAATAATTGTAATAAGATTAAAATTAAATGCTAAGCTTACGATATGGTAAAATTCAGACATCATTTGGGTAGAATGACTTGCCCCCGCTAACGACATAGGAACAGTACGCTTTATGAAGCAGATACGCTCCGAATTGATTCTTTGTCTTTTGTGACCAATTAGTGGCGGGTGTATTTAAATATGAGCCCTTCCTCATGTTTGTTAAGTGTGAGCAACCCAGTCCAATGGAGTCAATCATGGCGGCTTCATATGCATTGGCTTCCAGCTCTGCGGAGTGATGGAACAAACTGAGCACGAATACCCCTTGTCCCTTTTCCCAAATGCTCACAACTTTATCCAGTTTGGAGTTATCCGGCAGTCGTCGCCGGGCCTTTGTCATCCACCGCTCCTTGGCTTCCACCAAGTGTTGAAGTGGACGGTTTGCGGATCCTTTCCCAACGTAAAAAATGGCTTTGAGGAAGGCGTGAAACTTTTCTGAGTTCTGAAGGAGGCCGGTCCTCAGATTGTTCCCTGAGAAATTGGTCCGCTGCAAGACGTAAGGGTCGAGGAGAACATAATTGTAAAATGACTTGCTCGTCTTTTTAGGCGTCATGAAGTTTTGGACAAAGTCTACTTGGTGAGTTTGCCATTGGTGGATTAGATCAATATTTCGAAGTAGATGGTCCAGTTCCATGCTGTAGCCATGGGTGGAAGATGTTTTTGGTGGTGACAATATGACAGTATTTGTCTCGGTGTTGACAAACTTGGAGAGGACACTAATAGTGCTTGGAAGGACAGGGAGCCCATGAGCAGCAGCAGTGGCCCGCAATGTGTTCATCTGCTTTTCGGTAAGAACGGGTGTCGGAGCGACACTTGAGCAACAACTGCACTCGGCACTACTTGTACAGTGGGCTCCCGTTGTGATGCTGCTGGATTGACTCGTGTCGTAATCGCTATCGGACGGATTCTCATTCACGGTGGATAAGGGCGGGGTTGTAAGGTTGGTAGGCTCTGTCGCCGGGGGATCCCAAATAGAGAATGTGACATCCGATATGAAGGCATTCGTGGTTTGATCACCTGCAAAGATACCGCAAAGTCAAATTTTAACCCCTCCCACGCATTCCTATTAATGCGCTCAAAAAGTCCATAAAAATCAACTTACTGATGCCAGCTGATGACAAGGAAAAAGGGCTGGAGAATCGTTTCCTCGGGTTGTTAGAAATGATGCAGCTACTCAAGCTGGCGGAAATACTTTCAAGCTGAGGCCCTCCGTCATTGTCCTTTCCAGTATTGGAACTGACACAGGAGTAGAAAGTACTATTTCCGGACGTCGATATTGATGAGGCAGGGGGAGACCGAAGAGTGTGCGGGGCAGTTGATGGGACCGTCCGTGACTGGTACACATCAGCTGAAATCTGATTCGGGCGTGAAGGAATCGGAGATTTGTTAACATCAGTTGTCAAGTACCTCATACTTGACTCATCATTCTGAACCATTGCCTCCAAGAAACTCTCTTTTACATCAGCGTCCATATCCTCCAAAAGTTCCATGCAGGAAATACCGTTCCGATCTCCCAATTTTGGATCTCCGCCAGCGTTGAAAAGCAACTTAAAAATGTCCACGTTTTGGAAGTTGATGCTCAAATGAAGCGAGGAGAGTCCGTCATCCCCAGCCTTCGCGTTGGGCTAAACAAACAAGGAAACAGACATAAAATTAAATCTCGACTTCAGTATATCACACCCAAACTGACTGCTGCTAAATGGTAACAAGGATAACTTACATCCGCATGATGTTCCAGCAATAATTTCACAATATCAATGGATTCGGTGCCAACAGCGAGATGAAGAACCGTCATCCCCCAACTCTCTATACACTGGTTCACGTCCAAGTTTCGGTCCAAAATTGACTTGACTTTTCCTAAATCCTGGGCGTCGGTTGCCTCATAAAGCTCACGGAGGAGGATGTTGTCGACGCTGCCGGAACTCCGTGTCCCAGGTTGATAACTTGCAGAAGACTCCAGTCTAATCATTTCAAAGTAATGGAACGAGTAGAATTGAACTAATTAACCCAACTAGGACTCGTATTTCCCCCTTATACAAAAGCACAGTCAACCTTTCAACTTTCAATCGTCGGTTTACCTAACCTAAGGTAATTAAATTAACTGTTCTGGATAATCAATCAGCCTACGTCCGGTCTGTCCTCCTCCGTCGTCCGTTGTTCGGTAATTGAATGGTATACTCTATACTGATGTAAACCTTCACTTGATGCTCGACCACTCTACCCCCGCAGCTGGGCATCTAATTCCATCCTCTAAAGAATTGATCTACCGAACAAGCACAATCATATATTCTCAATGCAAATCAACCAATGCCGTTTGACCTTCCTCAATTTTGCGATGTCATCTCTAAGTACACACCCAATTTGCCTTGACAAGCAGTAAACTCCGGAATAATTATTTACGGTTTCTTGTAGACAATCCATTTGGACTCACTTAATAGTGAATGAAATGTGTTGACTGCATTCCCAGTTCATAACCTTTGACCTCTTGAATAATTAAAGAGGTCAAAAGTTGTTATTCGCCAATCATATTCATAAGAGTTGAGGATTTTTTGCATCTTGACGAGTGTAGGACAGTCGGAGGGTTTTTGTTGAACCCCTTCACTGTCTTCGTCCGTTTGTTTATTTTCATTCGAATTTGCTCATATCCCGCGCTGAGATTAGATAAAAGAATTCCAAGGAAAGTGAAACTTTTGTTTTCCATTTTCCCTTTCTTTCCTGCTTTTCTCAGATTTCCATTTCCGCCTGTGACCTTGTAGTGACCATGTCCATTTGCATCGACGGGAATTTCTTTGATCAACTAAAAGTGTTGTGTCGAATCTCATGATTGATTCTCGTAAAGATGTCAACAGTTCAACAATAATTACAACCAGATGAGGCTTTTGACTTCATCAACCCGCTTAGAGGTCATTCATCATATCATCTCATTTTATCGTCCTTCTGCCTTTGGAGTTTTGGTTTGGGTCTCCTAACTAACTTTGGACTTTGGACTCTTGTTACACAGAACGGACTACACAATCACACAACACCATTTTGCATTTGCATTGCAAAAGCAAAGCCTCACTATTTTTTCCACAAATGTTTTACAATACATTTTTATAAATTCAACTGATAGGATTTACAAGCATTAACTCTTTATACTAGCCAGCTGTACGCTCAAGTGAAAAACAAGAATTTTGAAGGAAGGGTAGCACCATTTGCCATTACATTTGACATTGAAATTGCAGCAAGCAAGATCTTTTTGTTTGCATTCCTTTCCTATCCTTCGGTTAAGGTAAGAAATATTTGAGCAGGAGCTGGAGATTTGACGATGTCTCATCCTTTTCAAATTAACAGGCTGAGAAGTATGCTAGGAGCCCTAGGACCACGTACATGTCTCCCCCTTCGTCATGCCCTATCACGGAGGTCAAGATCAGTTGTTGTTGGCAATGGGAGTAGCCGTGTCTGTCGGCTGTTGTCGACTTATTCCTCCCCCATGCCTGAAACTTTCTACAATGAAGAACAGCTTGAGATGCAGCGAGTATTTTCAAAGGTAATTAAAGTTGGTCCCTTTCTCCCTTTGCATGCTAGGTAATATTTTTAGTAAGTTGCATTGAGAAATATTGGGGATTGAGCAACTATGTTTTTGTACTTCAGGGAAACTAAAACATTAGACGTTAAAAGCAGACCAAACGGTCGGTACATTATTTCGACTCCAACTCAGACCGTTTATGTTGTTAGGTTAAAATTCAAAGTCCTCGACCATTTGCCCTGCTGCAAAACCAAAACCGTTAAACGAAATCATGTTTAAGATTATCTGAGATTCTTAATCTAAATTTGTTTCATTTGGCGTTTAGATAATTGAAACAGAAATCAATCCGAATGTGGACGCTTGGGAAAAGGCTGAACAGTTTCCATCCCACGAACTTTTCAAGAAACTTGCCAAGTCTGGACTTCTCGGTGTCAACAAACCTACTGGTAAGTGTGCTGCTGGTCGATCCTTGAGAACGAATGTCGGCTTCTTTTTATTTAATGTTGCTTTGTTTCATAGAATATGGTGGGCTTGGATTGGATTACAAGTACCAAGTAAGTTAAAGTTTAATTTAACTTCTAAATTAAGGGTCTGTCCATGTGAGAGCCTTCTAACATGCACAAAGTAGGGTTACGAGGTCAATTTTTAAGCTTGGTATATGTCGTGTTGAGTTGGCTGATATTGTTGGTTCTTAGGCAGCAATTATAGAAGAATCTGGGAGCATCAAATGTGGAGGTATACCGATGGCCTTTCTGGTGCAGACAGACATCGCTCTCCCTGCTCTGACTAAGCAAGTTTATTCGAAATATTATCAAGAAAATCGTAATTAGATTCAATTAATATTTTTGGCATTTAAACTCACACTGTGTTTAGCTTCGGGTCAGAGGAGCTGAAACGAGACTTTCTGGCGCCTTCCATTTCTGGAGATTATGTTGGATGTTTGGCTGTGAGCGAACCTAGTGGTGGATCGGATGTTGCCAGTATCAAGGTATGCTTAATTCTCCGGGTTTACCCAAGCTTCCTAACCCACTCAATATACAATGCTTACACTTTCTTGGTTTGCAGACTACGGCGGTGCGTAAAGGAGACGATTTGATAATCAACGGCCAGAAGATGTGGATAACAAATGGGTTGATGGCCGATTGGATGTGTTTGCTGGCGAATACTTCACAAGGCGCATCCCATAAGAACAAATCGCTGATTTGCGTCCCGACAAATTTAAAAGGTAAAAGGCTCCTTCCACTCTTCATTTCAATCCAATTCATCCAGTAGGTCATTTCTTTTGAATTTAAGGAATCACTCGGACAAAAATCCATAAAATTGGGATGCACTGCTCAGATACAGCTCAAATTTTTCTGGAGGATGTCCGGGTCCCTGCCAAGAATATCATTGGTGAAGAAGGTCTTGGGTTCATGTATCAAATGCTCCAATTTCAGGTATTGACGCAAGCGTTTACGCCATTAAGCAGTAATATTTGGATCCAGTCATTTTAGTCGGACAGAGTCATTGCCGTTTTATAGCTGAGGACCAATTCTTTCCATTAAATTATAAAATGTATTTTTGTTGAACTTCCTCTAGGATGAAAGGTTGGGAGCGGCTCTTGGGGTAGTGAAAGCAATTGATCGGACCATATCTGACACTATCGACTATACACGAGAAAGACAAACGTTTGGGAAGCCAATCATTGACAACCAATACGTCCACTTTCGGCTGGCTGAGCTTGCCACTGAGAATGAGTTACTGCGAGCTCTAACCTACAGGGCGGTGGATACGTATGTCGAGGGTGGTGACGTGACACGTTTTACAACAATGGCAAAATTAAAAGGAGCCCGTCTCGCCCGGGAAGTAGCAGACACCTGCCTCCAGTTCTACGGTGGGATGGGCTACTCGAGTGAGCTTCCGATTTCTCGTCTATTCCGGGATGGACGTCTATTTTCCATTGGAGGTGGCTCGGATGAAATCATGCTCGGAATTCTGTGCAAACTCATGGGAACTTTGCCAAAAGTGAAGAAATGATAGGAAACCCAATTCCGCATTTAATTAATGGCAGTGAGGATGGTATTTAAATCATGCAATCAAATTATCCAACTTGTGTCAGGGTACTCATAAAATTATTTTGCTGGGTATTTAATTATTACTAAAACATTATATTCATGAACTCTAAACTTTAAATAAACATTTTAGGCAGATGTACCGGAGGACTTTCGAAAGATGGCTAATTTTTTGAATGAATTTTTTAAATTTCAATTTCCCGATTTTATATTTTGAAAAAATCTAACCTAAACAAGAAATTCTTAGTATACTCGTTTACCGATGATGCGATGCAGGAAATGAACCCGTCTTTTCTTGATGGTTTTATTTTGTAGTGTCGTTACCGGTCACAGGGAATCACTGGAAATTTTTTTTGGTGAAACAATAACAGCAAGCTCATTGCACCTCATAATAATCAAGTGACAATAATTATTTGTTTGGACAATTTCCAAACAATTAATTGCCCCATGAATTTTATCTCCTCTGTCAAAGTATCCTTTGTCTTTAATTTATTTACATTACTGAACCGACGACAGGGCTGCTGCTTCAGCACCTCCCGTTGGATTTTTGAATGCGTCTACTATGCAATTCTCAACAGTCGTTGGTATCCTCCTTGGCGTTCTTTTACGTAAGACGAGAAGCAGCGACGACTCCTTCAAGAAGTGACCAGATACTTGCCTTTACAACCAGCTCGTCTCTATTTTGTTCTTCCAGTCACCCTCTTCATCTTGCTCCTCTACGTCAGGGCCTCAGGATCCCGAAGAATGCTGAACTACGACCTCTTCATGCCCCTCACGACAACTTCAATGTCGAGCACGGCCCAGCCTCCAATCTCTCGCCGCTTCACGGCAGACGTCAATTTCAATTGGCTCCCGCACTCACGCGTTGGATTCCTAGAATCTTTTTCCATCACGGTAAAATACAACTTTACGATTTATATGCAAGAGGAAGGAAAACAGTACTAATATGTTAAATTTCTTTTGTTTTCGCAGTATTTGACGCTCGACCGACAACCGAAGGAGATTTCCATCAATGACAAGGACGCTGTGTCAGTCTCCATCAAACATCACAAGGAAGAGAGACTTTCTCCGGACAATTATGAAAATCCCTTTACGGATATCGCTTTTGCAATGGAACAGAAAGGATCCAATATCCACGCGGTCAAGTTTGCGGTCAAGAAGTCCGGTACTTATATCATTGGAGTCAGGATCCACGGTAGTCACATTACGGGGAGTCCCTTCTTCCAGAAGTTCGTTCCTGCTCAAATCCTCCCTGAGAAATCCTTGCTCCTCCGAACCTACCCACCACCCGTTTTCCCAGTTTCGGATGAGCATAAAATGACCATTGAAGTTCGAGACAGCTATGAGAATCTTTGCCGAGCAAGGGACGTAGTTCCGGAACTATTCCAATTCACAGCAGAACATGTAAGGATTTGAATATAAATTGATTGTTCTTGAGCAGTCAACGAACTATGTCTCGATTCAGTGAATTCATGTCCTCTTTATAACATTTCAGATCGACTTCCGCGATCATGGACGGGCTCTGAATGAGAAGAGTTACGAAGTCTGCGTGATTCCCAGTGCGAATGGGAACATGACATTGGGAATCCGTGTCTTTGATTGTGGGATTTTCATGGGCCGACTCGAGTATGACGGTCGTCTCCTCCAAAATGGCTTCTTTGAATTCATTGTCCTGGGAAATCTGGAAATGGAGAAGGTGGACGCATTTACTCGTCAATATCCACTGGGTCCTTTCATTTTCGAGGCGGACCTTCAAGAGGACAATGGAACTTCTGCTAAGAAAAGCCGTCGACAAATATCCGCCCCGACACCGAGCTCCACTGGACCTCACCTCATGAATCCAGGACGGAAGACGAAGGTTAAGGTGGCCCTCTCCTCGAAAAATGTATCCGTGAGTAAAAAATTCTGGAGATTTTTCAACAAGAGGGTCATGTGTGCCAAAGTGACGCTTCATACCAAGGTGAGTAGGCTCAATTGGGAAGAAAATGAATTGAAAAGCAATATCAAGGATACCAAAGAAATTAATTCAAATTTTCTTTCATTTTACCAGATCACGGTCACTTCTGTGGACTTGTTGAATGACCTTGCAACGTTTGAGGTCTCTGATGGCGTCTCTGGAAGAATTGGCCTTACTCTCCCAAGCAGTACTCTGCGCGTTGCCTTTGGGATTTTGGCCCACTTTTTACGAAGGAAACTTGGTATGGGATGCAATTTCCAATTCACAGAAAATTTATTGCGAATAACCAATCGAGGTCACAATGGTTGCATGATCCACAACAGATTACTTTGAAATTATGCAGGCGATGCAGGAAGTTTTTCGGAAAAATTGACTTTCTTCTTTGACGGGTTCCGAAAGTCACATGAGAGCCTCCACTTCAATTCCATGTCAATTGAGCTCTCAATTGATCGCGGAGATTTGCTCCTATCTGTATGTTTCAAGCAGACTTCCGAATCCTCCATCACTTTATACTTGATGCTCGTAGAATTAAATTGATTTCTATTGCACCTAGGCATATCGTGAAGCTCAATCCTTTTCGAAACGGGATTGGTTTAGAATCCCAAATGTCAACTTCCGGCATGAGCCTGGTGAGCGGGTTGGTGGTTGTGATGACCTGCTGATATGATTTGATTCTAATTGGGTTATTTCTCAAAGGTCTGGACGGAGGTGGGATTCGACGTGAATTTTTCGAGCTCCTCTGCATCGAATTATTTGAGACGTCCGGACTGTTTTCCTCACTGGGAAACTCCCGATTGGTTCATCCGAATCCACACGCCAAGCGGACCCCAAAATGGAATGGGAAAATGTATGGTCGGATTTGGGAATTTGCTGGAAAAATTGTTGGAAAGTGCATTTTCGAGAGTTCCATGGGGGGTCAGTTCAAGCTCCACGTCAAGGCGAAGTTTACTCGGTCGTTTTTGGCCCAATTACTAGGACTCACTCCAAATTACAAGGTAAATAAAAATTTCACTTAAAAATAGGCTATTCGAGCTAAGGTCTGACGCGCGCCGAAACCGAAAGACCGTTTGTTCCTTGACAGTACTTTGAGCAAGATGACCCTGCGCTGTATTTGAGGAAGATCAAGTACATTTTGGAAAACGACGTGACCAATTTCCATCTCAAATTCACTGATGAAGAGTACATGGGAGATGGGCAGGTTAAGGACATTGACCTCATCCCGAATGGTTCCAATATTCTTGTGACTGAAGAGAACAAGGCGGAGTACTTGAATGCTCTGGCAGTCTACCGACTCAAGACCCGAGTTCAAAAGGAAGTGGACCAATTCTGCCGTGGCCTCTTTTCCATCATTCCAGAAGACTCACTTGCCATTTTTGATGAGAACGAGCTGGAACTACTCATCTGTGGAAAGTCAAGCTACACTTTGACCGAATTTCAAAAATTCCATCGCGTGACCTTTGAGAACTTTGACCAACGCTATCTCTATGCCCATGCCCGGATTATGGATTGGTTCTGGACAGTAGTGGCCAGTATGACGGATGATGAGAAAGGAAGACTCCTCCAATTCATTACGGGCTCATCACTGCTACCAGCGGGAGGACTGCGGCGGTTGGTACCCCTTGTGGAGATTAAGGTAAACGATCTCCTCCTCATAATTGCTAAATATTGAATTATTTGCATACTGAACACTGAATTGCAACTGAATGATTATTGGTTTTTACCGTATAAGCCGCTGGATGAATTTGGTCGATTTCCGGTGGCTCATACTTGCTCAAATCAGCTCTGTCTTCCGGATCAACCGGATTTTGAAACTTTTGAGAAACGGCTCCTATTGGCTATTACAGAGGGATGTCTGGGATTTGAAATCATTTGATTGAATTATTATTGAATCAAGGAGGGTCACACATGAGACATGACAGGGGCATACGGTCAACTGTAAACTTTCGTATAGTAATGCAGTATAAAGAATGCATATGAATTGTATTTATTTTACCATTTCACCTAGGAAGAATAAATTGGTAGTAAAGTAGCTGTGAATTGTAGTTGTGATTGTAATTCGAATAGCAGGAGTAATTGAAACGGGATGAGACCAATTTAAAGCTGGCTGATGACAAGTTGAAACTCCGGGTGGTTCTCCAACCTGGACAAAAATAAAGGATGGAATCATTTTAAGATTTATTTGAGGAGAAAAGGGAATTAAATTACTGATGAATTGATTATAATGTTTTTCTTGGATTGTCTTACCCAGGAAGACCACAGGTCCAGTCAAAGCCCCAGGTTCCATCGTCGTTAATCTTGAGAGTATCCAACTTTTGCATATCCTCAGCATCCAACTCAAAGTTGAAAATCTGGAAGAATAAAAAATGAAACGTCAAGGTCAAGTCGAGACCAAGTTCCGATGAAATTCTCTTGAACTGGAAGGCATGTCATAATTAATGGCTTTGGGAGTGTCAAACATACATCGATATTCTCCTTGAGCCGAGCAGGTGAGACACTCTTGGGAATGACGACAAGTTCATTTTGGGCAAGGAAACGAAGCAGAACTTGGGCAGGTGTCTTGGAGTGCTTCTTAGCAATTTCAGACACAACCGGATCCCCCAAAAGATTTGGAACATTCACTTTCCTAAATTATAAGAGGATTACTCAATAATTGAATACAGAACTCAATGAGTTGCGCCAATCAGTCAATTCAGAGGCTCTTACAAATGAGCATCATTTGGACGAGTGGCTTCGTAGTAAGTCTTTCGACCTGGAGAACCCAACGGCGCAAATGCACATATTGTGATTCCATATTTGGCACAGACATCTCGGAGATTCTTCTTTGGATAATTTGCATTCAATTCCACCTGCCGTGCACCATGAACATGAAACAGAATTAATTAACGTCCACTCCTTCCTGCTACTGATAATAAACTTTTCTCCTGAGGCAAAACGGGTGCAAAAAACTTAGTAGATATATTGGCCGTTTTCGGCCAATCTTAATTTTTGCCATACCTGATGGTTAGCCGGTAGAATGGTGGCACATTTGACAATCCGTTCCACTTGCGGAATACTAAAGTTGGAAATCCCAATGGCCTTCGTACGGCCAGCAGTCACCTGATCCTCCATAGCTTTCCAGACTTGTTCCAAGGTCGTAGTTAGGTCCGGTATGCACTTACCGCCCTCATCAAATGCAATGGCCCAACCGTCGGCTTTGATACAAGCAGGGTTGTGGATCTGAATTTAATTAATTGCATTGATTATCGTTTACGTTTCTCACTCAATGACGTCAACTTAGGCTCTCTCCGCTCACTTTACGCACTTACCAAGTACAAGTCAACATAATCCAACTGAAGATCCTGCAGCTCCTTCGTCAAAAACTTCTCAACACGTTCATGATGGACAGCGTGAATTGGAAGCTTGAATACAAATAATATGAATTAATTAGATCTTAAACGTGCTGTTAGACTCGACTCATGCAATGCCAATCCTCCTAAGCCCATCGCATCAGTCCTTCCTTTACTAAAAGACTATTTACCTTCGTGACGATAAAAAGATCTTCTCTCTTGACTTTTCCAGCATCAAACCATCGCTTGAGAACCTTCCCGAACGTTTCCTCGTTCTGATAAGCAAAAGCCGTGTCAAAGTGACGATAGCCGGCTTCAAGTGCGAGATCCAAGGCCGTTTCTAATTCAGCAGCGTTCTCGCTCTGAATAAACAGTAAATATGATAAATTGAATGAAAGTTGGTTACTTATCACCGCTTGTTGACACCCTACCCCTTTCAATCGTCACTGTCGGAAATTTGACCACCGCACAATACTGATTCAGTAGTCATTGAGTTATTGACAGAGAATCAATGCAATGCAATAATGCAAAATGACAAATTAAATCATCACAGTACACTTACAGTACACAGTTGTTTCTGAGTTTTTTTTATTACCTGCCACATTCCGTAACCGATAATTGGCATCTTGGTTCCATCCTTAAATTCAACGTGGGTCTTCATTGTTCTCGTCCTGGGTGTTAAAGTAGACAATTGACAGGAGAAATTAAAGATTAATTAAAAAATAGAAACACCAGTGAGAGTGA
>Ga0194135_10001158_pt1 | contig 15481 bp, 9 predicted proteins | sample LitLau_LLRF_2013_FD_134024 | JGI IMG/M metagenome (GOLD analysis project Ga0194135, IMG submission 134024) | Freshwater sediment microbial communities in response to fracking from North America - Little Laurel Run_MetaG_LLRF_2013 (version 2) | ecosystem: Environmental > Aquatic > Freshwater >...
AAGAATGTCACACGGGAGCTCTGAAATAAATAGACCACGAAACTTTTTCACAAATCAATTGCTTATGTATTCAAGTTAAACTTGATACGGGAGAAAGGAAGCAAGAAACTATGACTAACAAGTTGTCACACGTGAAACTCTGTATCTGATTTTATGCCACCGATTTGTTAGCGTCCATTGTGTGAAGGTGAAAGCAAGTGGGTGAAAACTTGAGGAGGTGGAAGTGGTGGTGAAATTCAATAAGTACTGATTAATGTGCAGTGATTCAAGTAATAAATGATCCGGTTGTGCAGGTAATCCATTGGGGTTATGAATTGTGCGAAGAAAGAAATAGGGAAGTAGGGCGAATCGTGTGAATATCCACCTGGAAGTAATGCAACACACAAAGCATAGCCATTTCTACAAAAGTACAACTTTCAATGGTACCCGGCACAGAATTCAAGTTTATTTGAAATGAATACGGAACTGACTGACAATGAGTTAGTAATCCAAACTCGACATAAACTCACAAGACGAGAAGAATAAACGGACAACTAAAATTTACACAGTTTTGAGTTAGTAAACTTTATTTTTTGTCAGTTGGAGGATGGCTTACTTGACACTACTTGAAAATGACACTACCTTGAAAAATTGACACTACCTTGAAATGACACTATGAAATGAAATGACACTACCTTGAAAATACGTAACAAGCAATAAAATAACTTTCTTATCAAAGTAGCAAAGTGCCTCGCTTATCAATAGTTTGCAGTTTTACGCTCAGATACACTTTATTTTACAATTTTCTTGTAACGAGTTGCCTTTTCATTGCAAGTTACTTTTGATTGTGGTTGCTCTCCGTCTCCTTGAGAAATTTTTAATGATTTCGATCACGATCAGTTTGGATTTAAAAAAATAAAGTTCTTTGAAATTGAGAAAAAGGGAAAGTTCCCTTAAGAGTCACGGTTAAGACTGATTGTGAGAGTATCATCAATAAAGTACCACGCTGGTTGCAACGGGAATCTCTCCCTCTCCCTCTCTCTGAGGAAAGTATATTTGTGACAAATTCCGTGGCTTATCGCTCATCAAAGCCATTATCGTGATTTTAATGGGAGTTGATTTTGGCCCAGATCCAAATTTAATGCTATTATTAGAAATGGAGGCGTTGTGCACTAAATTAGGAGACATGAATTGAGTCTCCCATTAGATATGGTGGTGAAAGTAAAGCTTTTGGAAATGAGGGAAAGTTAGTCAGAGGAAGGCACAGTAGAGAAATGCACACATATACAGAATATGGTAACAACGGTTCAACCCCTATTGCCGACTTTGGAGGAACCTTTCTCGCTACGTTTAGGTGGAAATCGCGTGTCTACGCCCCTAAAGTAGAAGTTGCGCATTGCATTGTCACTTTCCCTTATTTTTATTGATAGAGAAACTTTGTCTATCATAAAGAAAGTTGACACTGACATTAGATACGAGTTTTGGGCCAAACACGCTGCGATTGATGGGTTATCTCCCAATGGTTGAACGAGACAAAGGACTAAGGACACTTCACTTAAGAAGGGTAGGGTAGCAAAAGCAGGACTGAATTCTCACACAGACTGTCATACGAAGTAAGCCTATACGTGAAAGTATGAGTCCTCATTGTATTCCCTGCAGAGAGCTTATTGTTATGTCTACTTTTTGGCACCGTACAATCACAAATATGGTTATGAATTTGTACTTGTGTATTCTTGCGTACTACTTTCTCCCTTTTGGAATACGCGATCTGGAACAATCTTCACAGATTCTGTGTCATCGATGATCAATATTGTTCACTTTGCTTCTTCTTTCCCTTAATCTTACGATTCTTCTTCTGTCACACTGCCTATTCCCTATTGATTGGTTGTGTAACAAAATGTCAACACTCTTGTTGTTCAAGTTGTTGCTGTGCTAAGGAATTTCTGTTCCTTAAATGCTTTAACTTTTACACATTGCAAGTTGTCGGAGAAGAAGTAAAGGGTTTGATGAGTGAACAAGTTTAGAGAAAGTAAAACACGTATGGGAAGAGTTTTAAAGAAGAACATGTAGAAAGAGATGCGAGACAAAAAAGCACAAAAAAGGTTTAAGTCATCTGAACCCCGAAGCGTAATTTGTCCTCTTTAGACGATCGAATTCAAGAGGCGTTTTCTCTCGTGTTTTATTGAACCTTCTAACCAAACGTATTCTTGTGTGTATAATACTTATATAGATAACTTTATTCTTATTATATGGTGGTTTTTGCTTTAAAAGAATCCTTTCGTCGACCCTTTTTTAGGGAGAAGAATTCAGAGTTTCGAGTTAGCGATGGTTTTAGTGTTTTTTCGTGAAGGATTACAAGGAAGAGGAAGATATTTATTCGTATAAACACTATCTGGTGGTATACACGTAGGATATAAATGTATATATTTGAAAGCTGAAAGTGTAGATATCCGGTGAAAGTACATTAGGTCAGAAAAAGTAGAGACACACGGGGATTTAAGGACACACAGATTGTCAACTGACTCTGCCAGACAATCCGCAATTCATTTTAGTTTTTTCCACTTTAAAAGAAGTAGATCAAGATGAACCTTTAACTTCTTTTGGTAATGAAATATCCACCAAAGATTTCTCCGTCCTTTTAGTCGGTTTTTATTTTATCCAAGTGTTTGTATATGGTTAGTTGGGTTAACTTATGTGCGACGATTCATACTAAACTAACACATCGAATGCTGTGTAGACTGTACCCAAATCCAATTAGGTTCATTAATGATAGAAAATGGCACCGGTCTTAAGAATTAGGAGGGGAGCTTTTTACAGTCTACGGAAATAATTGACACTTCATCAAATCGAGAGCAAATGAATCGAATGGTTTTGCGATGCTTGGTGTTAATGTGTTAATAACAAAAGAATAAAGGTGTTTTAAATGCTGCTCGTACTTTGTTTTGCATAGAGTTAAAGTGGTAGCTGAGAGTTGCGGAATTCACAACACAGAGTTTGCATACTATCTTCTGTTTGAAAAGACTCTCTTTCTCTTGCAGGTGAAACTGACGACGAAAGTAATCTCTATGCACGTTGCAAGTGGTAGTATAGATATTTATGTGTATATAGTTTTGAAACATTAAATCAATGCCCGAGCGAAGGAAACCGGATGACCTATTTCCACTTAAACAAGTGATACATTTCCATTTGAACTGAGAAGACACTCGGGTCTCCGTTAGACTAGTCTAACTCCACGTTTTCTTTCGACAGTATCAACTTCCCAAATGCGACGACGAGTCAGGGACAAGGCTACAAACAAAAACATATTATGCCCACACAATATGCATTTTATGTTTTCACACGAGACACCAAATTAAAATGAATTTGAACATTAATCAAATCTCAACTTTAGAAGAGTGACTCGGGTGCACTTCCGTTCAAATTGATTTACACCCTCTCACTGAGAGTGAATCATTAAGGCTAGAGCTCTCCTTCACCTCCGTTCTATAATGCTGCACAATTTCACTATTTACTAGTTAGTGAAATCAATGAGCAACCGGTTGTTACAATTATTGATCTGGCTTTTGGGCACCCCCTGCTCGTGGTAATAAGTTTAGTGCAGCAAAGAAGAAAGGATAAATCTTGCCGAACATCCTTGTAGTACGGAGTTACGCCTCGCCTCTAAGTTTGTCTATGTGCACTTCATGTATTTATATGAGTCGTTGTGAATTCAGTAAAGAATGATTCAATAACTTTCTCCCTCTCTCCTTATGTGATGTACTCAACTATATAATATTATGTTAAAGGTTGTTATGTGAAGGCAACTTTGGTGTTTGGGTTTTCCAACGAACTGACATGGAAAGCCAAAGAGTGCACGGATAGGGTACAAACAAAGTAAAGGATACACACACACACACACATTCCGCGAGTACAGGGTACACGCTGAAAGATTTAATTAAGATACTTTCATCTTCGATCGTTGAGTTTTGATATGCCTCTCAGACGCAGTGCACCAAAGTTGAGAGAGACTTTCTCTCAAAAGCGAAGACCGTGTGGGGTTTTATGATGGCGGCATATACATTCCCGTTATGATATGGTGGTAGGCGTCTATCTTAAGGGAACATTTTTCTACGAAAAGAATTTCATCATGGAAAAAGTTTCTAATTAGTAACGGGTAGTTTGCTCGCTATTATGATGTCTGAATGACAAGTGGAATGGGCTGCGAGACTTTGAGACACTCACTCTCTCCTCTTTCCACTTCAACTCTAACTTGTTTACCTGATTTCCTCTCTAATCAATTTCTTGGGCAAACTTTCTTCTAGTGGTTTCATAAGTGAAAGTGCGAATTGAGTTACAATTGGTTAGGTATATACAATACGTGTGCATAAGTATATATGTATTCAGTAACGATCTTTTTATCGTAATTGAATTACCTACATAGGAATTGAAAGTGTAATTAAATTATACTCTTGTTATTTCCAGCGGACAGCAGCTTCCTACTCGCCAATGCTCAAATAGTAGATTACCCCATAGTCTACTGCAATGAATCTTTCTGCAAAATATCTGGATTCACCAGGGCGGAGGTAAAACCCCAAGCGACACACAGAATCAATTAAAAACCGCCTAATGAACCGCAACTATATCGAAATTTATGAATTTACAACAATTCCAGGTAATGCAAAAATCATGCCGATGTGCCTTCATGATGGGAGAACTGACGGACAAGGAGACGATAGCAAGAATCGATGAAATCTTAGAAAACCATTATCAGGATCAATTTGAGATTCTTCTGTACAAGAAAAACAGTAAGTTCCGCTTTCTCTTCCTCCACATAAATACTTGGTTAATATTTCTCAAAGTAATATTCTAGCATCAGAACCATCTTGTTGCTCCCCGGAAGAAATGGCAGCAGCAGAAGGCACAAAATCCGTTCAAGCCTAAATCTCTCTGTGAACAGTTCTTAGCATTTTACTTCCATAAAAAGATTTCCATAAAAGTACACGAAAAGTGTAAAGTTACAAAGTATAAGACTCAGGAAGTAAAGTACAATAAGATAAAAGATTACAAAAATATTTAAACAATGTCGCACTGTTGTTAAAAGAAGGTTAGAAACAACTTTCAAGAAAAATACCCTTTCATTACTGAAATGCATTCGGAGTATTCGCAGGTGTGTTTTGTAGTTTTCAAAGTAGAAAGTCTTTGTGAAGTTCTTTTCCATTCTCTCGGCTAGACAATAAAGTGAAAGAGCAAATGATGATTGTAGAGAGTGAGCATAGAATTGTACTGGAATAGCCTTGAGTCAAACAAATTTAGTTGGAGAAGTTGAAAGTGTGTGTAGTTTAGATGTAGACCTTCTGTATTTTATATAAAATGTTGTGTTTGTTCGCTCACTCTACAGAATAAGTTAATACATTAGAGAAATATGATCCCGTGTCTTCTTTGATTCTGCTTTCACCGATTCCCCTCTTCTATTTTCAATGAGAAATGCTGACTACCTTTAGCACTTTTACAAAGAACGACTATAATACGTGGAGTTATTTATTCCTGTCTGTTCTCCTCCATAATATACACATATCTCTGATATTCGCCAAGTATTTCTGTACGGATTTCCTCTAAGTAGTTTTTCTTACGTAATAAGTGGCAAACTTGTTTCAAATCTCGATTGAAACTTCGCAGGGTATACAGTTTTCGTGCGCCTTATCCAACAGCAGGAAATGTCTTGGGTAATTTTGTATTATGATGATGCGCAGGTGCTTCAGTAAGAGTAAGATCTCCATTACACAAGCACTAGAGGTACATATAGTTCGCTTGCTTACGAATTCTGTGTCTAAAGATTTATACAGAAGATTATTGTTTTGTTTTTACGAATGTCTTCTTATTATTATAAGATATAGTTCATCTCATTTTTGAGAGAGCGAGTTTTTTCGAAAGTGTGTATTGTATGAGAATAGGAGCCTCAGAGTCTCTGCGTTGAATGATGAAGGTTCCTTCGGAGAAGACAGAGAGAGGATTTAGAGAGATGACTCGCATATCTGCATGAAAGGAAGAATGATGTATTAAAGTATCAAATATGAAAAATGCTCTAGAGACAACCTGATGCTCGGAGGTAATCGACCCAGATATTTGTACGCCTAGTGTTCTAAACCTATAAGGAAGTGGTTGACGTAGATATATATGCGTATCTATGAGAGAGAGAGAGTAGAGAGGGGCTTTATTGCGTAATGTTCCTACTGGGAATGTGTGTACATATATTACATCTTTGTATAGAGTTATACTTACTGTATAGAGGAACATATAGGATTTCCACTTCTCGGGTTAATGGCAGGAAAGTATAGAGGTTGAGCTGAGTGGCCGTGTCAAGAAAAGGCTCAAGAGTTAAAGTAGCTGCTAGTTGGTAGTGGGTACTTTTGGTGATGATGGTGGTGGCAGTTTAGCTTCTGAAATGGAATCCTGCTCGTGAGATGAGATTGCCTTTTTGTTATGAAAATGTGGCGAAGAGAAAGTCTCTCGTAGAACGAGAGAGTTGGGTGTGTGTGTGTGAAAGAGTCAGTGAGTCCGAGTAAAAAAATGAATAGAAGTCAACCTTTGTATACGTGTATATACATTATCTCATTGTATCGTTGTTAAGAAGTCGTTTAGAGGCTGGAGAGAAAGTATTTGGGGAATTTAGCAGGTTGTACTCACATGTATATAGTGTGTATAAAGTGAACGTATTGTATTACGCCAGTTATGTTGTGTATTCTGGGAAATATTCTCTGTATTCTATTATATGACATGGAGGAACTGTGACGGAAGAAATATCGCTGGTTCTTGGGAACTGACTCCATGTGTGTCTGTATTCGTTCTAGTGGAGGAAATGGGCTACTATTATGACTTGAATTAGATCATTGATATTTTTACTTGGTATTCGTGTGTGAGCAACTTTACGAAATACCAAGAGTCGTTTCTAGTAGGATGGCTGGGAGTTTTTTCTTCTTATGAAATACTCTTTTTCCCAGAAACTCAACCCATGCTTCGTGGTTGTGGCCGTAGTGGTTATTTCGTGAGAGACTTTTAGACTTGCCGCATTATGGGCGAGAGAGAATTTTGTGATGAGAAGTTCCTTCAAGGGAGAAAGTGTGTTTGTTGGGTTTACACGTTTGGTTAGAAATCGATTTGGAGTTTTGGAGAGATTCTGATTCTGCAGTCATACATAGTAATAGTGAGTGAATTTCGAATGTATCACGGCGGAGAGGGTAGGAAGGAAGGAGAGACTCGGGAGAGATGATCGCCAGGAGTACCTGCTACTTCATAATTTCCTTTTCATATGAGTCAAATTCAAGTAGAGGGGATTTGGATCATGATGGATGACTCCGAAGATTGATCAGTACAAGTTGAGGAGCTCCTCGAGCAGATTCCAGGTATTCGTGTATTAAGTAGTTCATATAGTACGAAGCCATGTTGGATATTCCGGACCTTTATCAGTTTTCCAATATATTAATGTGTATTTTATGAGACTGCTAAAGATATCGGATGAGACGTGAAGCGGAAAAATAAATAACTCGGCCAATTTCCCTACGTAAACTTCATTACAATTCACTGTAATATATTTATGGACGAGGCACACATAACCTTACGTGTAAACATGCGATAGATTATCATACTTCTGTGTAAATCGGAATTTTGAACATCTGAAAAGTGAAAGCGCGGTTTAAGAGAGCCGGTCGACCCTGTAAAAACCCATCAAGAATGGGGTTCGTATCACTTGCGGTCGTCATAATAAATAGGTTGGTTAAGGTTAGCAGAAGATCAGAGAGGGGACAGTAAGTTACTTATGTGTTAAGTTAGGTAAGCCTGTATCTCTCTATCTGAGAGCAGCAGACAGAAACTAACAAGTACAGGAGAAAGTATAAAACCAACACCACCACCGGTAGATTGTCGTCTCCACTTGCCTCACTAAATATACTTGAGCTTTATCCTCATCAACAACATCCCACAATTCCCACCCATAGTCAAGTCTACACTAACTGCATTATACTGGTAGACATCTATAATATTAAGTATTGTTGAGATAGAGAATGAACAAAGGAACTCGTTGAAATGTGGCTGATGCTGCTGGTCTCTCCCTCATCATCACCATTTGTTGTTTCACTCTCTCTCTCTCATTATTATTAGTACAAGCAGAGGCAGAGGCCTGTTCAACGTGTGTGAGATTGCGACACAAGGTTGTTGCTGTTGCTGCTCTGTGTTGTGCTTTTCTATGTGGTTTCGTTTATCTTGGTTATCTCGGCACTTTCTCTCTGTCTCGGTTCACATCATTATCCCATCAGTCCTTATGGTTTTGCCTTCTATTCAAATCCATACTGGTTCCCTCTTTCCTTCGCTCTTCTCCTGTTCAAGATTGATTTTACTTTGGGCATTTCATTTGGCATCGGAGAAAGCATCTCATCAGGGACAGAGAGTGAAGTTGTGTGTAGTAAATGGACCTCGTGTACCAAATAAAACCTCTACCTTCAGTAGTAGCTAACATATTATACACAATAGACACAGAATGTCATACGTGGATGAAACAAAACGAGGATTACACTCTCTACTTATTTCTCTTTGTCACATTACATTTGTTTCCTCCTTTTGATTAAACTCAAAGATGAATAAATCATATTAAACAACATGGTCTACCAAAATATGATGATTGTGTGTGAGTGGATCCATATTATTGTCTCTTTGTCCTGGCAGAAGAGAAATATGAATACTTTTCCTCCTTACGCTATAAATAATGTTCCTCAGGTTTCCATCATATGATTATGTATTGTGTACACACTAACCAGAGCCACACGTGGTAATAATTATAATGAACTCGCAAACTACAGAAAAATACTCAACTATATATACGAATCGTGTTGGTTTAGGAGAAAGGTAGGTCATCTTTTGATGTGGTTCATGATGAGTCTCTCTGATGTGGTAAGCCAGACTTTCACTTCTTACACACTATCAACTACAGACGGATACGTAGGTTAATCTCTTTTAGTAAACACATCTGAGGTAAAACATGCGACTGGAGCTTCCGAGTTATTTTCAGCCGAACTCAAACAGGCAGTAATGTGTTCATGACTTGCATCTCATGAGAATAACACCTGACGTTTTTTGGAGAAAGTGTGGAAGCTCATCAGTAAACTTTTTCCTAGGGAAAGACAAGTTTGTTATTATTTATTCGACTTGATACATTCATGATGCATATATGGTAGAAGCTGAGTGGATCACGTATCTTTGTGTATATATTTAACTTGAAGTGGCTGAGAGAAAGTGTATGAGGAATATATGAGTGACTTTTTGAGCAAGTGGGTTATTTTAAGACATTCTATTAAGTAAGTGTATAGCACACGTGTCAGACACAGGTAGAAACGGATGTGGACCTTTCTTACTTGCGTCTAAACCTGCTAACGACGCATACATATAGAGAGTTTTGGATTCCCTGTAGCCAATTCAAGCAAAGGGTGAACTCAAATGCCTGAATCGCAAGCTGAAGAAAGAATTCCAGTATTTAAAGTAGATTATGGGCTGCTCAAGTTGAAATTACACATCAAAGGTGCTTCAACTGTCTATTCCACTACAACTAATAATGCACTTCAAGTAATGATGATCATTTATCTGGAGCTTAAGTGGAGGAATAACTGATTAAGTAATTTGGAAGAGTTTGAAGTGGTTGGAGGGGCAGATTGCTTTTTAACTTATGAAGTTGAGTGCCTACAAACTCAAAATGGGGGTAAATTGAAGTGAACAGTTGTACGTTAAAGGTACAGATAAGAGTTGAAGAGGATTTTTCGCTTCCTTTATCCTTTAAAGTGCCTATATACAATTTAAATAGAGCTATGTGGGTAGTTTGCAGTGCATTACCCAAAATGTTGGAATACATCAGAATGAACCAGACATCTTGAATGAATAACCAGGAAGAAGAAGACTAAGTGGCTTTATGTGTGTGTGTATGGAATGGAATGGCTGTCTTACTTTTAGTTTAGTAGGTCAGCCATGAGAGTTCACCTTACAAAGTAAAAGCATTAGCGGCGAGCACCTTTATTAACCAACCTGCTGGATAGAATCTTCAGTATGTAGAGCGGAGAAGAACATGCACACAAAAACGATGAACGACGAAAGTAGAGTAAAAGCAAATCAATAAGCTTAATGTTCAAAAAGGTTAGTAGGTTTGGTACATTTCGGACTTGAGTGGAAATCAATGCGTGGATTGAAAAATTGCGTGCCACTGAAATAACGAACTATTGTTAAATGTATTCTACCGTGTGCGGTACTAAAGTGCAGTGTTTTCTTCTGTCTTGAAGAAAAGAAGTCGCATTAAAAAACTAGCCACTCCTTTCCCCTTACTTTCTTCCAACAAGATTAAGGTCAACATTTTTGCATGAGGATTACAGGCCATCAGGAATCTGTAACGAAACCTGAATTTTTAGGGCTTTTTACTTTCCTTCTTTATCGCTGAATTAGACGTGTTAGCAATTTATCGAATAGACAAGGAAATATGTTTGCTATCATGAGGCAGTATTGACTTTTCTTATTCAGTCAATTTTTGTACACATTATATAATGAATTTGTGCACGTTCGTTTTATCCTTTTATCCGCACGTGTCTGTATGGTTGACCTTCAAATAATCTTCGGTTGGAATGTCGTGTTAGTGTTACGCCAATTTTTTGTAGATTAGTTAAAATAAGTTACTTGGATTATCTGCTTTCTGCTCTCACTGCCAATCTCACATTATGCGGAAATGGAATTCGAGAAGGAGAGCAGAAAAGTCCAATGGCATGCTCACAGTTAGATTGGAAGAAAGAAACCGTAACATATTGGCCGCGTTTTACTATTACTGTTATACACTTGATAACATGGGAAGGAATGGAATTCTTCGTTGAAAGTCAAATTAGGTGGTGAAAGTCCTTGCACAGCTTTGCCTTGTGTGACATTACATTTATTCATATTCCACTTCCAATCTCGTAAAGTGCTGAGGGTTTTCCCGCGAGCCCTGGTGGAACTATTTTGATTATGTTGTCACCAAATGAATACATACGAATATACAACTTCCTTTACTTATACTCTGCGTGCTTTCGCCCCTGAATGAATATATTTCATCCGCAATGCTCTCTATAGACACCACTGCCAGCAACAACCATTCCCACTCTTCTTTCCTACTAGTCAAAGTGTTTTAAATGTATTTGAATAATTTTGGAGATTGGAATGGAGAAAGAGATGGAAAGAACCGAAACAATTTCCCACGAGGTGTTTCCTTCCAACAACACCGAGCTTTCTGCCAACCGCTTTTTCGAATCTTTATATTTTAGTCATACATACTTATATGTATTTTAGAAATCTGAGCAATCCCAAGTTCACCGGAGCGTACGTGTGTCTCTGTGATTCGCCAGTATATATACAAGAGAATATAAGTGTACAGAATAATCGCACAAACATTTTCGTATTTGCATTTAGGTTCAATTTCATAAAGTGAGCAGACGTGAAATAACAAGGCAAGATTTTTAGCAAAGCAGGAATGACAGAAACACAAATTCTGCATTGAGTTCTGCTGTCTACTTGGAAGTTGGAATTCGTGGAAGTATAGGGAAAGTCGAGCTAATATTTCATATACTTTGCATATCTATACAACTAACTAGTAGGCATGATAATTTATGTATGCATATATGCATTGCTTTTAGTCTTCTAGGGTTGTTATGAAGCGTAGGCAAATAGGGTACATTTCATTCCTTCTCCAAGCCCAATCACTAGCCCATTCACTCCCTACACGACTCTTCCTTACTCAAGCTTATTGTTACTTCTTGTTAGTTGTTAGCCAGAGAAAAGAGGAAGAAGAATCTGGTGGGTGACATTATAAAAAATGTATATAGGGAGCCTTTTTAGACTCGTGGAATTGTGGGAGACCGTCATTTTCCATGAAACTATGCGAGGAGTGAACTATATAAACTTACCTAGTAGTTTGGATTCTTAGAGGATGAAATCGTCACGGTTGAATGTACCTGTGCTCACCACCCGGGATTATATTCCTTGGGCATTTCTCAGGAATAAAAGAGACCTTTAAAAGAAAAGTTACTCAAGCCTGAGCTTTATACGTTGTCGAATGTGCTATGGGTGTCACATACCTCCTTGTCGTCTCCTTCCATTCTGCACAACCTACAATAATATACCTTTTGAAACATGTCTACAAGTCGATGTGTGTGGATGCATTGTATAACATGTAACAGAGAGATGTACGGTTACACATATATTACTCCTATGTGTGGGAACCACTTGACTCGAGACATTTTTCTTACATCGGAATAAAAACTCCTTGTTGACTGAGGAATTTTTATTCAGGAATAGAGACCTAGGTAATCTACATATTGAGCGACAGTCTAAAAAGTCATCCCCCTTTGGAAGTTTCCCAGCATCCTTTGCCATCCGCCTACGAAACGTTCCCTTCATCTTCTCTCTCTCTCTGAAGGAATGAGAGAGAAGGTTGCAGTGCATCGTTATGCTAAACCTTCTTTATTCTTAGCATAAAAAAGTCTTGACTGCATAATATTTCTTGTCTTCTTACACTCACTATGTTCTCTCAACCGAATATCTATACGTACGTATATGTGTGGGAGTCAAAGCACGGCGAAATTTTTGTCCCATTCATTCCTCCCCTTCTTTTTACGTTATTCCGCCTAATTCATATCAAGTTAGCTTCAGAAGTGATATAGGAATATCTTGTGTGCGTGATACTTCTTTAAACAAATGAATCTTTTAATATCACAGGGAGATAAAAATCAATCCTTATTTTGTTAAAGAGGAGAAAAGCTACTGATCAGATCCTGTTACGTGGCGTATTTTTTGCAAAAACTTGCGGCTCATATAGGTGTACATGGTTACTAATGGCATTTTGGGCCATTTCTTTTCAATCATGCAATCAACTAAAATACAATATTAATTCCAATAATTTGAGCTAAAAGAAGTTGTGTCGTTTCATTGAGCTTTGGCTTTTTAAATAATGCAATCAGTATTTTGAATGTTTCATGTTATTAAAATAATGTTATCGTGTTTTGCATATATCAATGGTGTCCCAAATTTTGTATTTTGAATATTAAGCCCTATGTAGTAAGTTGTCATGAGAGTTTTTAGTGGATGCTGAAGAAAGTTTTTGCAAAAAATACGCCACGTAACAGGATCTGATCAGTAAAAGGAGATGAGTAAAGAGTAGACCTAAAAAAAGACCTAATACCGAAGAGAATTGTTTTACAGTTAGCATTATCTGCCACTTGAATAAACGATGCTATGACTATGACTATGAATGCATAAACAAAAAACATAGGAGCAAAAAGGTATTACATAATGTGTTGAGGTTTGAGCAATTACCTGGATTTGAAGTGTACGAAATTAAAGGACTCATAAGCATTGCCTCCACACTCCACACGTAATCATGACTTTGTAAAGAATAAACTTAAATTTTCTTCTCTGAATCATTTTTGAAAGATGACTAGCTGAAAATAACCAATCTATTTTTCTTGTTTTGAAAGATTTGCAATAAGAAGAGTCGTGTGCCTATTCTCTTGCCTTAGAGTGGTGACAAGAGTACGAATTGATTTTGTTTGCATTACAAATGCCCTTCTTTTGTGTTAACATGTCTTTTAGGAGACAACACGCACACGAGATATTTAACTATGCAATCTAAAACAAGAAAGTGAAGAGAAAGGGAGAAACTAGAGCACCCTTGAAGGCATCCAATTAGTGAGGATCTGAAGTATTCTGTTACTTTTGATATCTCGTGGGTGGACTAGAATCAAGAGGCGTGTGTGTGTGTGTGTGTGTGTCGGAGAAAGTCAGGGAGTACAAAGTAAAGACAGGTAGAAGAGATGTAAGATGATGATATCGCTCAGGCATTCCCAGTTTTGTGCTTTCTCAACTATCTCCAATCGCTTAGCCTCGAGAGTTCTGACGATTATCACTTTGTGAGCTCTTTCTGAATCATATTACATTCTTGCTCATTTCAAGCGCATGTATAATAAAGATCTGAAGAGTTACAACATTTTGCTATGCAATTTTAGACGAAGAAACAAACAGACATTATTTTAGAAAAATAAACAGGCTAATTAGCCACATGAAAAGTTAGAATTGAGATACTGTGCACGACAGAAAAAACTACAAAAACCCGATACTGATGAGTTTACACAGCAAATCGTGTGTACACGCACTTGGCATAATATTCATCCAAGTAAAACGTGTAATGATGTCAACAACATCCCTTTCAAAACTATTCTTTGACTTTTTTAAGCACGCGTGTCAATGTCTGGTGGTGGTGAAAGTTATATGTAGAAGTCATTACAAGAAGCTAAGAAGTAACATATGGGAAATCCCCAGTAGGATTAATCAGATGAGCACATCTCACGCTATCTCTTCATCAACAGTAAAGAATAAGGAAGAAGCCAAACTCGAACAGAGACAAATTGGTCTGTAGAAGCAACATAGACATAAACATAGCTAGTCTGTGTAATAGAAGTAACAAGAAATGAAGGAAAAGACGTCCACATCACCTGTGATGTAGTTTAACCTTCCTACACATTATAGGCTCTACTAATAATACGTGCGTAAGTAACTGTGCGTGAAAGAGAGCGTTTGTAACTCTATTCCCATTCTATTTTATGTCATCTCATTAACGCGAACTCTATTATTGAAAGTCTATAAATAGAATTGGACGAGAGAACATAAAGATGAGCGATGAGATGGGTCTTTTTGTAACGAAAGGGAAAGTTTGTGATGCTTTTCATACAGTTTCATCATTCAGTGTTTTCGATGTCATTTAGGTCAAATATCTATCTACAGTGAAGATCTATCAGGTGTGTCTGTGTGTGTGCGAGTGAGTGTTCGTTTGCCCAAAGTATAAAAGCATTATGGAGCTTTCTCCGCATTGCTCATTTAATTAAGAGACCCAATAGTGAAAGTTGCTCACCAGCTTACACATATAATGCAGTTAGCAATTTAAACGTGGCAGCTCTAGAAGATTGAGGGAAACGCGGGTAATGAATGCCTATGTGTGTTACACTCCATACCTTTCTTTATGCATTCTACACTGTCTGGGTGTGGAGAAAGTTGTTAGTCTAACTATATAGGTGTGTGTGTGTGTGTGTGTGTAAACTAAGGCGGTTGATTTTGTAAGAGAGAATTCCGTAATGGATGCTGACCCGAATCCCAAATGAAACGATGGTCCTCTTTGCTTGCTACTCACAAAGTAAAATTGTCTAAATGATTCTAAAAATAACTTGCCCTGCTAAATTTTGGCCCAGCCCCGATGCTCTGCCTACTGTATAGTAAATTCTATAGACTGTTTCCTTTCCTCCTCTTTCTTTATTCATACGTACAGATTATGTATACTTACTCAGTTTCTACTGGACTCTATATACACACACAACTTTCCTTTCACCGTCTGTGTACACCCAACAGACTATCATATTTATCAGATTGTTAGTAGCCGAATGGAAGGATGAAAAAGATGAAAGATGAATGTTGGCTAAGAGAT
>Ga0194135_10001159_pt1 | contig 15480 bp, 10 predicted proteins | sample LitLau_LLRF_2013_FD_134024 | JGI IMG/M metagenome (GOLD analysis project Ga0194135, IMG submission 134024) | Freshwater sediment microbial communities in response to fracking from North America - Little Laurel Run_MetaG_LLRF_2013 (version 2) | ecosystem: Environmental > Aquatic > Freshwater >...
GCTGCAGGGGCGTCTGTTGCAGTTGTGGACCTGTCTGCAGAGAAGTACCTCCGACCTGAGTTTAGAGTTGTTTCTGGACTAGAGTGTATGGCGCAAACGGTCACCTCAGGTTTCAAGACTGTTGGGTTCAGTAGAGACTCCAAGTTGAATCCAGACAAGGTGTTTGACTGGAGTGCCATTCCAAGGATAGCTTATCGGAGAACAGGCTTTGGGCCTGGACTTCTAGTCTCCCGTATGGGAAATGGTCGAGCTCTCGTTAGCACTGTGGACAACTCTGTAGTCCAAGGCGTCATCACCTCCGTTCTCAATGGAAGCAACTTCATTGACTTTAAGTCTTCTCACCAAAACACTTTCTATTTTGTAAAAGACAATCCCCACAAGTTGAGAGATGACATGGAGGAGCTCAAGAGACTTGGGGGTCTCTTTAATATCTCCGTCCACGATGCGGAGAATGGTATCAAGGTGAGGAGGAAGCCCACTTACATAAAAGTAGTGATTAATAATCATGAGAGAGCGATTCCTAATGCTAAACATGTCTTTACAGGAATTAAGACTGTGGAGCGGAGAGACAAGCGTGTCCCTACGGTACGGGACAGATGAGGATGAGGAGATAAGTCGACTACTGAAGCACGCCCATAGACGTGCCATAGAAAAGGCTTGGGAGATGGAGAAGCACTACGTCTCGCTGGGACTTGAAGGAAGGAGGCCTTGGACGGACGAAGAGAAGGACCAACTCCTCTCGAAAGGCGTTGTCCACGGATATAGACCGTCCGACTTGTTTAGCATACACAAGTACCCTCATCTCGCTGATGATCCCAGCAACGTTCTTTTCATTAAGGACTCTCGACGTAAACGAAGAAAAAGTAACAAGAGAAGAAACATTTCTAGTTTAACGAAAGTTCCAACGACGTCCTAGGTTTAGTACATAAACCCTCTCCATTTTAAGGACCCTCTCTCTCTCCTCAAGTGATACTAACTAACGTCGCCGCATCTAAGTTTTAAAAACTCACACAACCAACCACTGTAATAATATGTTCTTTTGTTCGCAGTAAGTCACACACACACACAGCCGTTGTCGATATCTAACATACCTAGTTAGTATAAGTAGGAAGTTCTGCAATATTCTAATATAATGATTATGATAACCAAGTCTTCAACAATGGCTAAAGAAACAACTCTCCAATAATTGTCTCATAGAAATAATGTTGAAGTCTTCATTATATTGTTGTAAAAATCACAGGCGTATCATGTTGATATAAAGCTTTCAAAACTATATAATATAGAGGTAAAGGTTAAGCTGTACGCAAGTTACACACAAAAAGCTCCACATCTTCAGCCACATTAAATATTTAGTCATGGAATATTGTTATTATTGGAAGAGAAGAAACACTTTTGGTACTTAATTGATTATCCCATGTGGTGCAATTTAATTTTTTATGAATCCCTGTAACTTACTAATATTGATATACATATATGTACAGACTATTATTGTAGTCGAAACTGTTCGGAAATTTACAGGAAGTTGTTACATAATAATTTATATAGAGACGGTAGTGTAAATTACTGTAAATTGTACATAGGTATATATATTCGATTGCTTACACAGGGTAGCCCAAAAAATAAGTCAGCCTTAAATGAATAAGTGAATCAAAAACAGCATGACATAAACACACACATCACAGTTTTTAACTAATTATGACTAAAATAATCTGGTTCATTGATATTTCAACTCTCGAGTTAGAGAAGAGTTTTGCACATACACACGAATTGCTATTATGAAATTCTAGTCACCCATGAAATCTGGAAGGATGGAATTTACTTTAAGTGCCATACAAACACTCACTTTTTTATCTGTCTTGGATCTATATTTGTTTGGTTCCTATTCGTTCAATTTTAAGCGAGAAATAACTTTTTATTGTCTCTTTTAATAACAAACCTGGTTTTACTCGTACTAAACAGGTATTTTTATGTTTTTAACTTTAAAATATGTATTTTAATCCGTTTTAAAATTTTAAAATTTTAATTGCTAAAATATCTTTTAATTGGAGATCAAAGAGTTGAGAGGCTATGATGTTGAAGAAGAAGTTCAAAGAAGATTTTACTCAGAGGCTTTTTAAAAAGTGCATTTAGTTTTCGCCTAACTTAATTATAATATTTATATATCCACCTTGCTGTAGTTCTTGCCAATTGTCTCGTTATTGCCTGATTTTATTTAACTTGTTTTAATGTCGTTGAATTTTTAGTATAGAGCTGTATAAATATGCGGGTTCTTTTATACCGGAAACTGAAAGAGCAAAAGTTTGCGTCTTAATTTAACTGTAATTGTTATACTCTCCTTCTCTGTGAAAGGTTATTGTTGAAGTACACTCTTGATATATGAAAATGAAATAGTTTGAAATATGTATATGTACTGGATTTTTGTAACATGATTGATTAATTAAGGATTTATCGTCTGTGATGTTTGCAAAAATCCAAACCCTTTTTTAACTCTCTCGTTGCATTGTAAATACCTGCAAATAGTATATTGTTATATGAAAACCCTGATGTCATCCATTTTTATATATTGTAAAATACATTATACTCGTGTTTGAATCTGTAAAAAGCTGTAATCTCAAGCCATACTGTTTAATATAATAATAATGAACACTCATTACACACACACACAGGTACACGTCTAATAATATTTCATGTATGTAATCCACGTGTGTGTAAAACTTCTTGCGTATATAATATAATAATGATTGTACTATTTGCGATTTAAAGTAAAAGTCGCATAAAGGATAGAAGAAGTAGAAAGAGATTATTGAGATTCGGTGTTGTACTGTTGTATATATCATACACATAAGGTAACAATATTTAGGGAAGGATGATAATAATATTGTATGGGTATACTATGATACTACACTAACGATGATTATTTTATTGTGTCTGACTAAATGAAGAAGAAGAAGAAGCAATAATTACTCTACAGCAAAGAATAAGTGTACATAACCAAAATGTACTTCTCCATGTACGTATATATATAATTTATTTAAGGGTCAATTGATAATTAAAAGTGTAGGACAAGGGCGGTGCTGTTGGGTCAATATAGGAAGGAATATAATATGACACACACACAAACTTCGAGAACTTCGTTGCTGCTGGAATGATTCCGCCCTGTTTTACTTTTTCGTGTGTAAAAATTGTCCACATTCCAGCATTCTGAGAGACTTTGATCCACCCTGAATCTAATAGAAAAACGCTTTGTGGATTTACTTCCGTGTATAAGAGAACCTCAATGAAGACAATGTTAGCTACTTAAGCGTAAAATAAGACGACTAAATACAAAACTTTAATGTAAGAATAATCATCTTATAGACTAATAATAAAAACAGGAAATGTCATGAATCCCAAGAATATGATGATGTGGTGCGATCGGCATTTATTTTTGTAGTTTCAATATAGATATGGAACGACAGCTTCCAATTTGCGTGGAGCTATTATCTTTAAATTGTACAAGCACTTTACTTATGGGTTTCATTCATAGTAAGAATTAAATCAAGAAATCATATACAAATACTTTAAGTGTGTATCAAATTTGGCGGAGGAGGAGCAGGTCAGCAAGGAATTAAATATTAAAACTCATATCTGGTGACTACAATGAGAATCTCAGCGACTGCAGATCCTGCGAAAGCTCCACGATGAAATACTTCCATTTTGAGTTCCAACTCGATATCCTGAGACATTTTGACGATTAATTTATGCAACTTGATCTAGATTTGCATAGCTGACGCTTATTTGAAGGAGTGTTACTGTTGTGAACTTACTTGTGGACCTGCAACAGGCTTTGCAAGTGCAACTACTGCTTGGTAGTTAGTTGGTCTTCTTAGCAGGAAGTAATTTCTGTCAGCAACTTCAACATCGGAGGGAGCTCGAGAGCTTTTGACCTTCAGGTTGAAATGCATGACCGCACCGGCCCACGTTGGCCCCCGCATTGTGAACAAGTCAATATAACCTACAGAGGGAATGCGGAGGTTGGAAGTGAAGCTTATGAAGTTCTTGGAGATCGTAAGTGGGTCTCGGATGCAGAGCTGGTCCCTTTGCTGACAAGGGGATGATTTCTTGCATCGGCTAAGATCGGCAAGTTGTACAGACTCGTGAAAGTTATGAAATATAATGCGAGTTAAAAGTATAAATGAATGGGAGTGAGAGAAATGTGAATAATACTCAGTTTGGTCTCCATCGCGAATGTACCCGGCAGGGCAGTCAATTCGATTACATCGGAAACCCCCTCGAGTGTTTAGGCAGTGTTCATCAGAACGACACACTTGGGATGTTTGGCATTCATCGATATCTGTTGTAACGACATAAATCAGCCTCCGGGATTGAGTTTCCTTCTTTAAAATGTATTTTTGTCTATCTATACAGCAGCAGCACTGCTTTATCTCTGACCTATGCATGAGCGAGAGTCTGAACCAAGTCGGTATCCTTCCGGGCAATCACAACGATAGGAGCCGTGGGTATTCACACAATTTCCAATGCATAGCCGGAAACCATCCCTCTCCTCGGAGCATTCGTCTATGTCACGACAAGATCTATGTGGAGTAATGTGAAGAATAATCATAATGCTCTTTTGATACGCATGAGAAGTTATACGAAATCATTTTAAAAGCGACCTTCCGTCTTCCCCTAAATTAAACCCAGTTCCACAAGAGCACTTGTGAGATCCCCAAGTGTTGATGCAGGTTTGTTCACACAACCCTTGAATAGTTGAACACTCATCGACATCTGTGACAAGGAAGTAAGAAAGAGGTTTATTATTTCCGAGGTGTTAACAATAGCGAGTCAGAATCGCTTTAGATATTGAGTGAGTGAATAGTAAGAATAAACCTGTGCAAGTGCGATTGTCGTCCCCATGAACAAATCCATCCTTACAGATACATCTAAAAGAGCCTATTGTATTGTGGCAGTCTGCATTACTAGCACATACCTTTGAGAATACACACACACACACGCAGTTACAGTTGTTGAACAATGGGACGAAGTCATTTTTGCAGTCTCATCGCCTAATAATTACGATTTGATATTCTTTCATAATAAAACTCTTACCTGTCCAGAGTATAGAAGACACTCATCCTGAAAGGAACAATACAAATCACATAGCTACATATCTTTTGATGATGAATAGAGGAAAGGAATGCAATGCATACTGTGTCTTCGCAGTCTCCAGCCGCTGTCAGAGTATGGCCTGAAGGACATTGGCAAATGTACCCACCCCCTCGATTAAGACATTGTTGGTTTCCTTTGCAAGTGTGAGTTCCGTCGAGGCATTCGTCTCTATCTGAATTTAACACATTTTTGGGTTCAGTGGTCTCAAATCTCATTATATATGGCTTTTTTACGCAACCAGGATTTATTATCAATAGTAGTAGTAGTAGTAGATCGTTTAAAGTAACAATAATAATAAATCTGTTCCGTACCAACACAACGAGTTCCGTTGTCATCCGGTTCAAAACCAGCAGGGCAGATTATTCTCGACATGCATGTGTAAGATCCGTCTGTATTTATACACTGCTGCTGAGGATTACACATTCTTTGTCCTTCAGATCCTCTGCATTCATCGATATCTGAATTGATTCGAAAAAAGTTATTGAAAGGAACTGCACGATATGTATATATGTTGCAAATTAAAATCAGAACGGTTCTTAGGATACTTGCCTACACACTCTCCTCGGGAATTATATTGATATCCGGGGTCACAAATAGGTCTGCAGTCTCCATTCGGAGCTAATGAAAGTCCAGTAGGACATTGTCGCTGAACTCTTTCACATCTGAATGAGCCTGGAGTGTTTTTGCATTGATACTCTGGTCCTAGTCTAGCACAGTCATTGTTTCCAAAATAGCATTCGTCATCATCTGAACCAATGGAAACGGAAATGGTATAGTCTTGCAATGCCCCACAAGGTTCATATAGTACTCCTTACGGTTACACGCATAGTCTGCTCTCACCTTCACATTGTCCAGTTTGTGAGTTCAAGGTGTAGCCCGTTCCACATCCAGTAATACGAATGCACGAATACGATCCTGGAGAGTTGTCACACCTTTGACTAGAAAGACAAGTGTGCTGGCCCGTTTGACATTCATTAATATCAACACATGCTTGAGTAATTGGATCCCTGTAGTATCCCGTTCTGCAAGTGCAGTAGAAACTTCCAGGAGTATTTTGACACACTTGGCTGCTGTCACATGGATTGGCCTCAGTACATTCATTTATATCTACAAGCCATTAAGACAAGGCGAGGTGATAACACTCAAGTCTTTAATGTCTTTAACAGATACAAACTGAATGAATGTTAACTTCCTATTAGCGTTCTAAATGCTCACCCACGCACGACAACCCATCACCAGAAGCTCGTCTATATCCCACGGGGCAATTAGAAGAACTCTTTCGAATATCATTCGTTGTTTGCTGTTCATTGCCATTTCCTGAACCTGCTTTAGTCTCAGGCCCATCTGAAATACAGTGATATGAGATCCAAGTCTCAAGATTAAATCTCAAGAGAGAGATATATAGAAACTCTTGAGAGAGTAAAAGTTTCTTCTTGGCACTTATTCTCGCATTCAATCTTATATTATACCTGTGTTATCATCGTAATCATCGTCCGTTGTATCTGATGCCCCATCGCATCTGTAGCCTCCAACTTCGTTAATGCAAACTTCAGTTGGAGCACAGGTATGCAATCCGGTAGTACACTCGTCTCTGTCTGCACCAATGCAAAAGAACATTTAAGGTGGAAACTTTTCCTTTCTATGTATGCATATGCAGTGTCGTTTTGTGTACACACTTGCAGTTTCAACTTCTTTTTACCTTGACAGAGGAAATTGAAATCGGGTTTAGGTTCATACCCAGGAGGGCAGTTACTGTCTTGAGTCAACTGGTGGCATTGGTAGCGGCCAGGGACATTCACACAACTCTCCCGGTCAATCTTACAATCGTGAGTCCCTTCGGTACACTCGTCAACGTCTTTATACGTAGAAAAGGAAACATTTGAGCGATTACATATATACAAGTCTCATTATCATGTAGTAAGGCTAATTAGATTAACATGGTTGCTCTGTTGTCATCAATCCTTACCTTGACACGAACGAGCTCTTATGTCATATCTATAGCCTGATTCGCACGTTGCATCGCATTCATAAGCTCCTGCAGTGTTTCTACAGACCTCTGACGTTGACTCACAACTGTCAAGTTGTTCGGTGCATTCGTCCACATCTCTCCGATTATAATAAATCAGGATGTGAGGTTTACTTTCGTGACGAATGAATAAAGATTAATTGTAAAAATAGGTTGTATACCTTCACAGCTTAACGTGTAGTTGTTGAATTTGTAACCAGCAGGGCAATTATATCGGTTGAATTCTTTCTTATTCTGACAGTCAAATCCACCAGGGGTGTTGATACAATATTGAACATCTCGAGCACAAATGTCGTAGCCCAACTTGCACTCGTCAATGTCTTTGAGACACGACATGTGTATATGTAATAACATGTTGAGAGTGCAATAGGTACATATTATAATGTCATATGAGAACTTTATTATTACCAATGCATTCTCCAGAAGCCGAGTCAACTTTGTATCCTGGAGGACATTGAACATTCGTGTCGGGTTCGAGTGTGGGAGCTTCTTGGCATACGAAAGATCCTCGAGTATTTTTGCACGTCTTGTAAGATTGCAAACACGCTCGGGTTCCTTCTCCAGTAAGACATTCATCAACATCTGAGGAGAAATCAGATGAGAAAATAAATGTTAAACCTTTATATTTGTCTCTTGGAACATTTATTACTTATTCCTTTGTTTCTAACCGTCACAGACTTGAGTACTTGGATTGTACACGAATCCCCGTGGGCATTGATTTTCTGGAACTCGAGTCCTTTGAACATTTTAGAGTTCAACATAGAAAGTTTGTAGCTTGCTAATGGAATTAATTAAATGAGTTTGAGTCTCATACGGTGTTGGTGGTGGTGGTCTTGATTGAGACGGACTTGTAGATGAAATGAATGATGGACTACTTCCATAAGGATCTCTTTGACATGACTTGGCATCAGGGAGTAGTCTGAATCCTTCTCTGCAAGTGCAACGATACGAAGATCCTTCCGTCACACAATTGTGGGCACACAATTGGCCTGCAAATTGTACGCATACATCTCGAGTCTGAATTTCATTGGAGATTGTAGTCGATCTAAGAATAGGTCTGTAGGTTGAAGATTGCACTCCTCCGTCATCTGGGAAATCAAAGATTATTGGAATCAATTGTTGTGTCTCGTGGGAGGAGTCTGGAAACAGCACGAGCATCTATAAATCTTAAGCCTATTTGGCATATGTGGAAACCGTATTCAGATGTAGTTGTCCAGGAGGGAGGGGAACTCTTTCTTCCTCCAGCTTGGATGCAACACTTAATGAAGGAAGTGTCCCACTGGAGCCCCAAAGCTTGCTTTAGTGCATTAAACTCACAGTTCAGTCCCATGGCCCCTGCGACAAGACCTAGTTTGCAACCTTCGCAGCAATCCTTTATTATTAGGAACTCATTTAGTCTTCTATGGCTTATATATTGGTTGTCAAAAGCTTGTATTCCGAATAAAGCTATTAATGTAATACCTGATGCACATGAGTGCTATGTCCAACCGCACTAGTAGCACAATCCTTACCTGTCCTCGCGGCTAATTGGCCTTGAACACATTGTCGATCTCTATGAAACAATATTTAATTCTCCCTGTGAGTGCATACGTAAAATTGCATAATTTTACAAGTTATTTCGGACCAAATAACCACCTGTAGCTTTTTCTGCAACAAGCATCTATAACGGACAAACAAGGAGCTTGATGTTCATTCAAGACTCCTGGAACAGGCGAAGGGTAATTCGAGCATGTTCTATTGTTCCACGAAGCCTGAAGTCCAGACATACAACATTTTGACAAAGTTTTCTCAAGTCCATCTACAGGAAGAAGTGTTTTTATGTAGAGACGCGTGTGTATATTTTAGGAACAGGAACCTCCTCATCCTCATATATATATATTATACTTAAAAATTCTCATGGATGTAGATCATCTCACCTGATCCCAAAGTCTGGGAAGTGACACAAAGAACCGCAAAGGGAAGTAGTAGTAAATAAGGGAGTGAGACAGAAGCCCATAGCCTTTCTCTCATCTTGGGCTGATGTAATACTTATCAATTGAACCGAATCACACACTATCGTCTATATTCGAAAGGAATCCGCAAAACCGCAGGGAAATATGCGGAACTTTGTGAATAAAATGAAAAAGTTGAGCTTTAAAAGATATGTTAAAATTAATTTGATGGCTGGGTCTATGTGCGGTCTTAGCAGGCCATAGTATATTGTATACTTAAGATGATGAACACATTATAATAATGTAGGTTAACTGGTGAGTATCCAATCCAGGATTATTACCACGATGATGATGATATAATTACCAAACGAATGTGGGACAGAAATTCATGGAAGAGTCTGCGAGCGTCAAAGCATATCGACGAGACATTATTTAATTGTAATTATAAACGCTGACATGAAGATAACTTGGAGAAATAATATACATAAATATTATATTACTAGTCCTGATGCTTATTCAGTCATTCTCTCGTATTTCTTGCATTTGACACAAAACGGAGTTTGGTGTGCTCTTATATATTTGGTATTTGATGAGTTTTTGATGTCAAGAGGAATTCTGAAGTCACTCTTCTGAAGTCATCAGAATAAGGAGAAGAAGAGGAGATTGGATTTCTGGCTAGGATTATAACGTAATATATTAGTTAAGCGTTAAAATGTATCTCTCGATGGGAATGTGTGAGTGTGTGTCTATTGACACTTCATGAATTCATGTAATGAATGAGTGACTTTCAAAAAGGTTCAGGGTTATAGATAAGAAAGCGTCTTTAAAGAAATCATATATTTATACAAGTTTCCTTGTTAATTTGAGGGGACTAAAAATGAGGTTGGCGTTTATACGTACGATCTTTGATTACACACGATAAGGTCTTTAATTGTACCTCAATTTAGTCACATTAAATTCCTCGTAGTTTTTTACGGGTACACATGTTGCTACATAACTTTAAGCCAAGTCTAAAGAGTATTTTTACTTAAATATGTAAAGAGACATTTATAAATCTTATACACATATATCTATATACATAAGTGGAATTGCATTTCTCAGAATACATTGACTCTGACAGATTTCTACATCTTGTGATTTGCCAGCCTTGCAAAAATTCTGCAATTGCTGCAAATATTATTATCTAAGCAGAATGAACTTCATTGAATTGTGTCTGTGAGAGTGATTTGCAGCAGAAATAGAGAAATTACAAATACAAATGAAGGAAATCAATGAACTGAAGCAAAACAGTCCAAACTATATACACGCATAATGCATACCCAAACTACACACAGTTCACAGCTTGTCCACTTTCATTTTGACACTTTGCCTTATATCATGTCATTTAAAGATTCGAGATAGTGTGAGACATTTTTAATGAAGGACAAGATGACACTCAACATCATCATTGTCAGTTTCACAAGAGAGAGAGAGAGAGATTTCATTTGTCTTTCAATCAAGCCTGTTTTTTGTCTTTTATTTGTAGATGTGTCAGCTTTTTGATTATGCGATGATGATGATTTCATTTTCGAAAAAAATCAAAACGAGGAGGTCTTAATTTGGGTTGATTGTGGAGTAATTTCAATCCCTTAAGATGCAAATTATGGCGATAATGATGCTAATGCAGTTTGGTGAGACCACCACTATATACTTACACAATATACAATGTGTGTACCACAAGTCAAATTATTATTGGGATCGTCTGCCGAGAATGTGCTAATTGAAGAAATATATACATATATGCAACACATTACATATTAGTGAGTGTGTGGACTCACGAAAGAACAGCCAATATGTAATTGGATGTCCTCCTCTTCATCATTATCCAATCTGTCTTTAATGTATATATACATATTATGCTCACGTTGAATCACATCGCATCGTCGCACGAATACTCGTCTCCTATGAATGTGTACAGTGTTATGAAATGCAAAATATGCATTTTTATTTATTTTCGACATTTTGCATAATTCATTCATTCTTCATCTATGAGAGTGCTGAGGTTCATTCAATCGCCCTCCTCCTCCGTAAGGGACACAATTTAAGGGAGAGAGAGTCATCATTATATTATTATAATCTTTCTTGACTCTTGACGAAAAAATGGAAGGCACGTTGACCATATCAGTTTTATGTAAAAGGTTGAGAGAGAAGTCATAGCGAAAAGTCAGTTGACATTGCAAGTAGGAGTCCTGGTGGTGAGCGAGGTACTTGGCATCTCAGCATTGGAATTTTACTAAAGAGTCTAAGGACTTCTTGGGATCACTTCCAGATAAAATGAGTTGCGATCGAGAGAGAGAGAGAGAGATGGAATTTGGTGTTAAACACAGAAGAGACTTATGAAGCGTAACGTGTGTGATTGAGCTTTATGCAAATGATTTTAGGTCGATCATCTTCTTCTTCTTCTTCTTCTTGTGCTCTCATCCCAAATTTACGGAAACCCGTTTATACATATTACTGCTGATCATTCCCGTTTACCTTGAGAGTTCGACTCATCTACTTATACCATGAGTCGACCTAGATTGAGTGGACGTGTAGTGTAGCAGACGATCAGCCAAAAGGACTTAAGTGAGTGAAGGCTGAGAGTGATATACATTCTTGGTGTTTCTTGATGAGTACTCATGCATATTATTACCCACCGTGCCTAATAAGATACTACGAACCACAAGCTTTGCGTGGATATCGAGAGTGATGGTAACTTTAGGGTTGTGTTGCGATTTGTAAAGGGAACGAAGAAAAGAGAGAGTTGAATAATTGGATTCCATTGTGAGAGAGAGAGAGACTCGACGACCACTCTGATGATATTAAGGCACACATATACACACTCGCAAGGATGATGTAAAAACAGAGTGTACCTGTGCATATATAAATATATACATCTGCACTACCTGTTTGTATATCTCTCTATATAATATGTGAGACTATGACTGCTGCACATCTCAGGCTGTAAAATTCACTTGCATTGCTCAACAACGCTTATTTGCATTCACATTTACTTTCAACTTAAGGGGATCGCGGGGAGGTGAGACTATGCTGCATTGCTGCTGCCTCTCAAGGAATCTCTATTGAGAGCTCCTGTAAGAAACCATTTTTACTTTGGCTGGCCGTCATTAAAATTAAGAAATATGTGAGTGACGGAGGTGTATAGTGAATTGTGTCTTGTGAGGATTTCGTAAAATTGCATTCTTCATTTTGTATATCGCGTGAAATGTGACATTTAAAGTGGATAAGTCGCAGGAATTTCGGATTTTCTTCAAAGGTACGGGGACGGATTCTGGGAAGTTCCTTAAAGTTCGGAGTCTTGGTTTTCTGTGTGGGCGAAAGTGTTAATGTGAGACTTAAGTGAATGAGTGTGTGTAAGTGTATATTCGGAGATTTGAGAGTGGGTTACCACCACCACCATATATACTCCTCTCAACCTTCTTCTTCTCATAGAATCCTTTAATAAAAGAAACCTGGAGGAACACAATGGGATCGGAACAAGTCCTTCAAGTTAGAAATGGAAAGCAACAAGGCCACAATACAATCCTACACTTGGCTTGGACACGAACCCGGTCCATGATAATGGGAAACGAGTCTTCGTCTTGTCTTGGAACTCTTGTCTCATCTAATACAGAGTGACATCAAGTATGCTCTGAATCGAGTCGCCAATACTCTAATATGTAATTAAGAGTACAAATGAGTGAGAGAAATGAAAAGGATTTTAAACAGTGAATTCGGATGCATATTAAGAAAGGAGAAGTAAATGACTAGGAGAGATATACTAGACATTATTATTATTATTTGTGTGTATAGCTACAATCAATGACATCAAGTGCTGTGTGTGTTACGACAGAAGTTAATTAAGTGTGTAATTAAAGCAACTCAGTGTTTCAGGGTTGTATTGTGACTTGCCTCTGCACACACTCATAATAAGTTGGTGTGTGTGCATAACAATATATACGAAATGGTCAAAATGAATTGGACTAGTTTCCACCACCACCATGTGAAATTCTGTGGGCGTCAGTGTCACTGGTGGTCATCGGGGAAGTCAATAATGTTGCTGATAATTGTACTAATTAATATTGGACTTAGTTTTGGGCAAGGTAAGAACTTAAAAGAAGGAGGAAGGAATTAACTTAATTGAGTGCAGTTTATGAAGGAACGAGATCAGACAAACTGGTCCACACCCTCTCTCTCTCTTTCCCTTTCCTTTCAAACTGGTATCAAGGTCGTTACATCATCATCACCATCGTCCATTCCACGCAAATACAAAAGATGTAAATGTCTGTATGTAGCAGTAGTAGCAAAGAATAGGCAACTATCAATTACGAGGAGCAGTTATAAGTTGGTGGGCACATTTGGTAAAGGCGTGAACCGTTCTTTTTCTCAGCCACGGCTAATTTGTAATGGAGGAATGTGTTAGAGCAAGTCAATAGTCATGGCCAAGACGAAAGGAAGCTGGGGGATATATTTTTAAGACAATGTGATTCAACTCATTCCTTCTCTGTGTCCCATGACTGATCTTTTACTGATGTTGCCTTGCATTTTTTCACTCAAAAGGGCAAAGTAGATGGAGATCTGGGGCCTCACACTTTTGCACAGCAGAAGAAGTTGCAAGTAATTTATGAATAGACACAATTTACACAAAAAGACATTTTGGAATAACCTTAACCATACGCGGAGTCTTAATATAGAATACATATCTGCAGTTTGTGTGCGTAGTTTGAATTGGCGTGGCATTTTTTGTATGCATTTTTTGGGTTCATGAGCAATTCACTTCATGCCTTGGTTTTTGATGAATTTGTGATTGAGATGTTTTCTGCTTTGTCAGTAGCACATTTCACGGTAGATTTTAGAAATTTTTTTACACAACAGAATGGAAGGATCTATAGACAATAAGTTTCAAAGAATTTATTGAGAGAGAGAGAGAGCAACACGTGCATCATTTTGTATCAATTTAAAATTCAAAGTAGTCCATCGCGTTTAGGAATCCATTTTGATTGTTTTATTGAACGATAAAGATGAGACAAATGATTGTTCACATGTATTATGAAGATGATGATGAGCTAAATATTAAATCTGTATAAATATAAATACACTCTAGATGATGATGAATAGGAAGAAGGTACAAATAGTAACATAGAAGAAGAATAGTTTCATTCTAGTAAACATAATTATACTTTGGCTACTAAACTGTTCTATTCGTCTTTATAGAAAAGGTACCCAAATTCACACAGATACGTGTGTTTATTTATACAAAACACAAAAAGAATCGTTCTGTGCAGCTTAATAAACTCTAAATCAACACAAAATTTGTTTGTTGCTGTTCACTTGCCAAAAATATACTATAAATACTGCACACACAACTATAGAGGTGTATCATATGCGCTAATAACATTTAATAGCCTGAAAGAAAAAATTCTCAGGGATTCATCTTATTTATTTATCCTTTAAATATGCTTGCGGAGTCTTGGGAGATTAAATACAATATTTGCAATTACAAAGTAAAACAATTTCTATTGAGAAGAAATCAGGGTGATTTGATCATGAGAAAGAATTGATCTCTGGTGGTGAGTATTTATAGTGTAATAATAATGATATGATACATATAAATATATTTCATTTGTTTAACTTTCTTATTGTGTGACCTCTTTTAAAACTGCAGGAGCATATGAAGAGTTATAATAATAATAATAACAGTGTACAAAGTACTAGAATTATATATCTATACATAGTCAGCTTGGGATTATTTTACATGTAAGTTAGCAAGTTTATAGATAGAGGCGAGAGGTAAATAAGTAGCCGTGAGTTATAAGTCTTTTAAGTATAGGTTAGTGTGTGTTTTAATGGAGTACGCTTGGTTGATCTTACGTACTAAAAATGTACAAAATGATACTACTAGAGCAAGGCAAAATACAACAACAAAAGGGAGTGTATACAAATATGTATGTATATACATGTGAGAAAAATCGCGACTCCTCACACACCGCGCTTTCCTATTGTATAAGAGTCAATAAACTAAAAAGGGTTAAGTAAGAATCATTAATTAGAAATCAAAATGTCTTTTTGTGTATAATAAGAAACGATGAAGGAGAGGGAGGAGGGAGTGTGAGTGTGTGAAAGTAGATATTATGAGAATTTATAGATATTCCCCCATCAAGACCCATAAATAAATGTTACAACAATATATGTACACTCATTTTTGCACCTTTCGATTTGAGTCTGTGATTTTAATTTTTACAAGTTGAAACATCATTATTAAATAGGTATAGGTAGGTAGTGTATTTCTCTCATTCGCCACATTCGTTAATCCATTTAATTTGCTCGAGTCTATTGAATGGCTACAATGTATAATAA
>Ga0194135_10001160_pt1 | contig 15478 bp, 10 predicted proteins | sample LitLau_LLRF_2013_FD_134024 | JGI IMG/M metagenome (GOLD analysis project Ga0194135, IMG submission 134024) | Freshwater sediment microbial communities in response to fracking from North America - Little Laurel Run_MetaG_LLRF_2013 (version 2) | ecosystem: Environmental > Aquatic > Freshwater >...
CCTCACTGTGCCATATTATTTGCAGCTATTGAAAAGTCTATACACATTACTTTCTATGTATCCACCCTAATGGGTTTTTGATGACTGACCTATTTATATTTTGACTTTATCGGTTGTCGGTTAAAATAACAAATCATTTGATTTCTGCTTGTGTTGCTTTTTTCTAGTATTTTTCGCAGAGAAAATTCGCTGCAAATAATTCGGAAATAAAAAACAAATATTCTTAAGTATTTCCTTCAAAAGATGAATTGTGAATAACAGCAGCGCGTTTTCTTCCACTTTTTTCTCTCAGCCAATTAACATAATTTAAATACCATTTACACCAGATTAGCAATTTGAGTAGAAAATCATGCATATCTTGGCTTCTATCTCACGTCATGTCATCACTTGGTATACTTGTATGTATAATACCACCTCACCACCACACACGGAACGGAGTCCTGTTCAAGCCTTCTTCACCTCCTGAACGTGAGTTATTAAACAGACCAATTATAAATGTTTATTGATATTTCACAGGCAGAGTAGGAACAACAAGAAGTCGGTACACTTGTTTATTACCTCACGCCACGCATCTCTCCAAAATATATGAATTGTAATGATCTTTATGGACTTCATGTTGCGTTCTTCCTATCTCTCTCTATACGCACTATCCACACTCTACTACAAGTTCCTTATATTCCTCCTGTCCAATATGCTGGTAACTTATTTGATGCTCATGATGAGATGGAATTTGAATTTCAAATCGAAAACATGGTCATAAAAATCTCTCATACATTTATTCTCCCGACGAAGGAGACGACGACGACGACGGGCATGATGATATTGAACTCTGAAGGAGTTTTAGTAGTTTTGTTAAGTATTTTATTCACGCATATTTTACACCAGAAGTTCATGAAGAAATTACACAATTGTTTGGTTTTTAGTGACTTTGCACTAGACTCATGTTTCATTGTCATCAGCATCTGGACAAGTGGTTCCTTACTGAGAGTCAGTTCCTTCTTGAGACTCTCTCTCTCTGCGTGTACAGATCTTGAGAGACCCTCTCGTGTACTTCTTCTTGTTGTTTCTTACAATTTCTCTCTGCACTGCACGCTGCTGCTGCTCAACCAAATATATAACAATGACCATGTTGGAACTTTGTTGTGGATTGTGTAAAAACAACCCCTTGAGAATGACTTGAGTTTACTCGCCAGATGTTTTACAAGACACACTACAACTCATCTCTTATTATTAAAGAGAAGCTCTGTGTGTATAGTCCAGATTCATCTCTGAACTTTTCTTAAACACCTCCTATACTTTGTCTGTATGTTATGCTCGCATGTAATAATCCTCCTTCGAACATACACCTTCAAACTTTCTCATGATGCTACAAACACACTTGGCGGTTGGTCGCAGTTTAATTCAATTAGACGGGAAGAAAATGTACAAACTAAATGAACTCTCTGCCGTGTGTAGTATTGTTGTCCGTTGTTGTGTTTTGACATGTCTACGCTAATTTTCTGTCTAAAGTATCTCTAGTTTCTCTTTGTGTGCCTAAGATAATAATATGTTTCACAAACAATAATATTTCAATTTTTACGAGTTCAAAAGTCATAACAAGAAGGTATACAGTTCCTACGACTTGGAATAAATTAACTAAATTAAGAAATAAACTAATAAGGATGACTCTTTTGATGCGGAAGTGTTTAAGGATTATTCCCAATGTATTTTGATAACATTTTAATATTTTAATAAATGTACCCGAGAGAGAAAGAGGAAAAATCATACAAGATCTCAGACAAGTTGTAATAAATGTAATAAATAAGATGAATTTGTTTTTTTTCCTTCTATAAAGTCGGAGTATTAACATTATATTATTATTGTTTGGTAGTTGAGAAGGAACCTTGCCAAATGGAATATCAAAATCCTGTTTCACTTAATACTACTCGTCTGGTGCATATATGACCTTATGATTTAAACACCAGTTGTACGTATCGTTGAACAACATTTATATTGTAGAGACGCTTCGTCTTCCTATACAAATCTTTTCCTACGAGAGAGCGTTGAACAAGACTTGAGGACAATAAAAACGCTTTTGCTAAACTGTGTGTGTGGTGTGTAGATCTGCATTTAAATCAATATTTCTCTTGACTTGTAAAAAAATCCTCTTACTTTTGCTGCTAGCAAGTACGAGAAGAGTAGTTCTCCAATCTTCGCGAGTCTTGGATCTTTGGCAGTGTAGAAAAAAAGAAGAATCTAAAGCTCTCATAGTTTGCTCACTTTAATCGCTAGAGACTACAGCAGAGGAGCAAGATTATGACAAGAGTCTATAGAAAATAGTTCATGGATGATTTTAATAAGGCAATCTCTTTCCTTCTCTGTGAAACTCTTTTGGTTTGGTATAATTTGAGGTAATTATCGTTGGTCCCTCTGTACAAAACTGGATTGGAACATCATCCAAAGGTTCCTCTCTCTCTCTCTCTCTCTGATTGACGGATATTTAGTCGATAATGATAATGATGACTTCTTATCAAGAAACGCAATGTAGTCAAAGTAGTAGCAAGGCTCGCACCTATACAGACACATTTATTCACTACGTAGCAAACACGAACATTCTACATTTTTTCTAGACAACATTTTCTTTCCGTGTGTTACAACAAAACAACTATATACACATCATCGTATACACTTGCATGTTTGAAGAACTGCAATAAGAGATGAGAATGATGATGGCAAGTGGTAAACATGCAATTTAGATGAAGGAACTTTTGCACAGGGATTCATCAGAGAGAGAGAGAGAGATACACCTTTGCAAGATGTTCATTAGACAAGAATTCACTCCAATTCATTTATATGCCGTCCCACCGTTATTAATTCTTCTCTTGGAATTAGTTCAGTCAGAAAAGGTTCAAGTGGATTTTCATCCCGTCCACAACCACACCGTCCTCCAAGTCGTTGTCGTCATTCAACATTCTCAAAAGCAATTTTTTACATTTGTCATTTATCTCAACTAACTATTTGATATTTCCCTAAACTCAAAACTCATTAAAAATGAAATCATCTCTCTTTGCATGATGTCTGTCTACTACTTAATCTCATGTTTCCCCGGTACAAAAGTCAGTAGGATAAAAAAGTTATCTCTGGTTTTTGCTCCGAAGAATTTTTTGATAGAAAAGAGATTTCCATTTTAGTAACAAGTGGATATCAATAATAATAAGAATTTATAAAAATAACCATCAAGACATGATTTGGATTGGAAGAGACAGGTCTTTGGTGTAGTTGTAGTTTGTAGATATGTGTCTTGTTGGCTGAAGAGACAGGTGTTTGTCCGTCTCTCGAAAAAAGATGTACATTTGAATGTTATCCTATGTCAGATCTCCAGGAGGCTCCGAGGAGTCAAGTCAGTTTAGAGTTTAGGGTGCACTATCATCATCTTCGTCTGTGTAGAATAATGAATACTATAAAAAGTGAACCCTTTGATTTGATGAAGGTCCCGATAGCCCGAGGGATGCTGATGATCTTTAGACTACACACAATCAAATGAGTCCTACTCTGTTTTATGAGGTATATATACCTTCAGGATGAGCATTTGGAGATATTGTCGTACCTACAAGATCCCTGATGTGATTACCATTAAAAGGAGTCAAGATAACTAAACTGTCAACATTAGTGGGTGCTCTGATGCTGCTGCTGCTGCTGCTGGTACGAGAAGAATGGGATAGGAACTGGTTTCTCATCCTCCGTAAAGAATGTCTCCAAGATTTGAGAGAGTCTCGTTGTGTAATAATAAGGATGCATTCCTTCGGTTGATATTTGAAGAAGCTGATGAGAGAGACCAGCATAGAACACAACGAGGACACTCACTCGATGAGATTCATTTACTTCATCTGGAAATAGTTGAACCAAGATTTTGTAGATCATTCCCAAGGAAGGAGAAGAAAGTATTCACCCTGTATATATCTGTAAATCCATTCTGCGTGCGTAAAGTTCAATCCTTGCGAAAGTATATAGGGATGGATTTTCCATGGGATTTAATCTCCCCATAGGCAATCCTATTGGGATCTTTTGGCGTGTAGGTAGTACTTGTCATCGTTACTCTACAAAGTCGTAGTCGCATCATCATCCTCGTGATCTTTGTATACACAGAGAGAGGCAGTATAGAAGAAGTTGTGGAAGTGAGAAATGAAATTCCACTACCAGATGATGATGATGATGATGACGACGACGACGATGCCTGGAGAAGAAGTTCTTCCAGGACTCCAGGAGACAACACAGGGAAGGAAATAAAGGATACCTTCAGAGTTCAAAAGAGGAGGAACTAAAGAGTGAAACTAACCGTACGTAGAAATATCTCCCATCGACATGACCAACTAATGACACACAGGCACTCTCGACTTACTTATAATTTAACTGAGAACAAGAACACGGACGTGGATGAACCCAATGGGAGCATTTAGTTTTATTGCTCCTCAAGGCTCTCTCTCTATTCCAGTGATCGAGCAATGGACACAAAGTACACACACACACACACACTGGCCATACAAGTGGTAGTGTGTGTCTTTATATTGCGAATTTCGCGAAAGTTGTCCTACATCTATCGTGTGTTGCCCTGCAGTCCTCCTCCACCCCCGAATAACCCAATATTGCCCATATATGCACACAGTAAAAGACAAAATAATAAAAGTAAGTGGATTTCTCGGGGAAAATACACTTGCGGTGAAAGAACTGTGAAACTTTTATGAGATGGAAACAAACAAACAACCCTCGTTATGGTTAAATTCATAGTGTAGCGTTTCTAAACTTCTACTCATTGGCCTTATGATCCTCTTAATCTATTTGCATAACTAGGAACAAGTAGGCGGAAATTGGAGAGACTGTCGTTGTCGTTGTCTATGAATGTCTGGCCAAAAAAGGATTTTTATAGAGTGGCAATTACTGAATTTTATTCAGAATGAACCTTATCACTCTAAAAGACGAGTCAGCTTCATAATTAGATCTCTCTCTCCAAAATGGGTTACATGAGTAACACACGCGGGTGTGGAATTATGTTATGAAACTTTTCTCTAGTAATTTTACTCGTCACTTTGTAAATGTTTCATAAAATGAATGAATTGTTCACACATGAACTGTAATAAGATCCTTCAGAGGTAAAGAGAAAGTTGTTTTGCGCGTTGTAATGCAAATACAAGAGAGAGAGAGAGGGAAAAGTGTGTCAGAGAAATGCTTTAAAAGTCAGTGGGTCGTGTGTACAAACGCCACAACTCACATTCAAATTCGCATAAACTTCAACTTGAGGAGGAACAAAATACTCGTAAAATTATTCAAATCTTACTCAATTCTGGAAAGCGTATTTGTACAACGAGAAGGCGAGAGTAAAGAAGAAACACTTTTGAGAGAGTTACTTCATTCCTACTTGGAGAAAGAGAGTCAGGATTGATTTCCTAGTCTCTCTCTCTTCTAAATGTAAAGTGTAAAGTCTCAACCGCACACAATGCACTACGAAGTTTTAGAATCTTTTCTGTGTTTTTCAAACCCACACTTCTTGTGCTGTGCATTACTTTTACTCTGAGTGGGCTTTATTGTGAAGGACTTGTGTAAGTCGCTGTGTGTACTTGAGGAATCCACTGTGTCTACTAAATATACTCATCTAGATTAATGGTAAGTGATGCGTGAACCCTTTGTCCCTTCTCATTTCTGTCTTTCTCTGTCCTCTGAGACTTATGAGGAGAACTTGATTCTTCTTCAGACGACGACGACGACGACGACAACGACAACGAATAGAGAGGCAGACTCGGGTGCTACCCACTAAAATATGTTACAAATTAATGAAGCTCATTTATTTCACACAAGAATTGAACTCTCTCTCTCGTTTCAAGCTTGCATCAGCGAAATACACACAGCTTTTCCAGTTACATGGATGGTAGTGGTGTGGTGGTGGTCTTGGTCTCTGTGTATGTGTTAGATATTTCATTTTCCTTTAGCTCAACTTATACACTCACTAACTAGTTAATATTCATTTGAGTCTGAAGAAAACGCGTAAACTTAAGCTCAGAGACAAGAAGACGTGAAACGTGAAAGAGATTTGAGATGTTTTCATTATTCTGACTCTTCCTTTTGCACATCCATTCCATTTTGAGTAAACTACTTCACGCATTTATACTCCACACACCGAGTCACTATATATGATATTTTCCCTACTCTTGAGTTTCAAGGAATAAAACTAAATGAGGTATGAGTTCATCAACTAAATGAATTATTAGTTGTACGACACCTCCTTCTCCCTGTGCATTTTTTGCACATAAATCCTTCACAAACTCTAACACTGCTCCTGACTTTACTCGAGAGAGAGAGAGAGAGAGAGAGAGAGAGAGAGACAAACCACGGCGAGAGAGAAATGGTGGAAAGCGTGAAGTATGAAAAGTTACATGTCATTTCATTCTGGCCCATTTATTCTCCCTGTCTTCATCCATTATCATTCAATAAGTGTCTGTATTAGCAATGTTGGACAGAAGAGAGACCTCATGTATTAAAATCCTAAGCCTTTATTTCTCTCCGTGTGCCATCATGACCAAGCGACGACGACCTTTCACACACACACACACACATACACAGCTAGTCTCCTTTTAAAAGAAAAACCTAGTCTATTACACACCTGTCTCATTCTTTTACTTTCACCCATTGTACACGAGTGCCATAGTTCTGCGAATTCTAGCAAATAGGTCGTCGTCCCTCCTGCGTGCATATAGGTAGGCTTATTGCTAACTACTCTCACATGGAGAAAGTAGGAGAAAGCACATGAACGAATGTGGAATCATTGGGAATGAAGTGCTCATTTATTCATCCAGTCACTAATGTTCTCCAATGCACACACATAACCATTCAGTCAGTGTGTGTAATAATAATAATGTGAGAGTGACTCCGTTGGACTTTTCGTCTATAATCTCATTTGGAGAAATAACCTTCCTATGTGTACTTCCTCTGTGTCACCATTTGATAGATGCATTTTCAATATTGATTATTTCATTCCTAAGATTTACGAGAACAAATGTACAAAATCATATTTCTTTTACTGCAGAACTGAACTCAGCAGCAAGAAATCACGAGAATTAACCTGCGCTCTTTCTTCACTTTATATTGACCTACTAGTTTTCTTAAGAAAAATGTGTTGTATTTCCTGGAGGGATTGTTTTTATTTATCTCCCCATACTTTATCCATATATAACAATATATATGTACGAATGTACATGGAAGTGGTTGAAGGGAACACGAGTTTTATGTCAAAGAGTAGCTTCTTACGATGCTTATGGAGTTGTGATGATGATGATGATGATGAGATCTCACTTATGTATAAGTAATGATGCCCTCGAAGTAAACAAACCTCCTTTTCCTTCTTATTAGAACAACGACCAATTTGTTACTTGACTTCACCTCCTTCCTCTCTCAATCTTCCTCCTGGAAGAAAAGAACTGTGTCCAGCTTAATATTCTCAAACAATATCTCTCTCTCTCTCTCTCTTTATGTTCATAAAAGCAGAAGAAATAAAATCCCAGTCTATCCTCCTCCTCCCACATCATCGTGGCTCTGTGTGTGATTCCTGTATACTCACTACATATGACGATGAGTCTTTGTAGAGATGAGGGTGATTAAGACTACAACGACCATATAGTCAAAGCCACTTCTTCAGTGAAAGACACACAAAAATTGTAGTTGACCCCTGAGGGCTTCTCTAGGGTAGTAGAGTGATATCGTAGGGAAACGTGGAGCTCCAGTTTTCTTCTCTACATCATCCCCATCTGTCTCATTAACTCATCTAATGAGAATTCATTGTCATTTTCCTAGCGTAACATCAACAAAGGGTGTGGATATGTGTTTACCCGTGTGTTGTTGTTCTGGGAGGTAAAAGTAGATCCTATCATCAACTACTACACTAAAATATATCTAACGATGTGGGAGGACACAATACACAAGCAGAGCTAGAGACTGATTCATTTCTAGAGCTGTTGTCATTCTATTTCAGTTAAACACGCCTGTAGCGGTGTCCGCTCTCTCTTATGTAATAATAATAATAACTGATCACGGGAGAATCTATTCTATAATGGATATTGGATGAGTCAGAGAACTCTCAAAAGCTCAGACTCTGGTAAACCACAGCAGCAGCAGCAGGCTGTTGGGAAATTTCGTTAATATTGTAAATTGATACCCAAAAGTCAAACTATGTATTATTGTATGTGTATTGATCTGTATCTCTCTCATCAATTATCAAAAGTACTACAAAGCACAACGATCATCAACACAATAGTGTATGATTTATAAAACCTAAATATTATTGGGTTAAATATTAAACATTTAAAATGAGTTTCGCCTTGTAATTTAATATCCACGTAATATCCGCCCTTACACAGTAACTCGACACTAGAGAGAGTGTAATCTGTCTAAATGAAATTGAAACTACCTAGATAGTAGATATATGTTTAGGTATATCCTAATTCAATTGTAGAAAAATCGGTTGAGTATGAAAGAACACTAATTGAACTTGATGCATCCCAGCAATTGTACATGTACAAAAACATTGACAAGGTTTCTTCTTTGATTTCGTTAGCCTTTATGAAAGCAAACCGTGAACATTATTACATGTCAAGACACGATTTCGATACCTATGAACTCTTAGTCTCAATACTTTTATTGTACTAATACATCAAGTTCGGCATTTTCAATATTTAATTAGTTTGGCTTGTTGTGTAATAATCTCTGCGGCATTTATACGCTGTAGGGTGTGTTGTATGTTGTCCGTTCGTTGCTTCATCTGCTGTGCGTTGTATAAATTGCATTTTGTGGTCACACACACATCATTCTTTGGAAGTGCAGGGAATGTAGAGAGATTCATTGAATGAGAAACAAGAGGACACACAATGAAGCACTGCAGGGACATTTTGTATATTAGATAGAATAAACATGTCAAACCGAACAACCTCCTCCGGATGAGTAAGTGGATTAAATAGAGTGAAACGGAAGATAGAGAGAGAGGTAGAGTGGGTGCAATTTACACAGAATGACCCTTTAGACAAGTCCTAAGGGCAAAAGGTAACGCAACCACATCCACGAGCACGTTCATTTATACATATATGGGAGCTATATATGAACAGATATTTGGAAGGTAGTTATTTGAAATTGTTGAATAAATTGCACATGCATGCATTACAAACTGTACACTATATTGATGTTTGGATTTTGAATTGTTAATAATACTCGTCTACGAGAGAGGTATATAATGTCCTACGAAATAAAACTACCAACTACTAAAGAAAACTCACAGTTTACTGTAATTATGGTAATGGATATTGCCCTGCGCGTTCTTATATACCTCTCATGCTGACCCTACGCACCACTACCACCTCAGGAGGAATCTCCAAATGGACATTATACAAATAATACATCGGAATTACGTAAAATGGTAAATGGCAATGAGAGAGAGAGAGAGAGAGATGGTACAAGGACGGGATTATTGCTGAACATATATATTGAGTCGGATATTATGGGGAGTGACGAGAGTAATTTTTAACGCATTAACTTCACGGGCTACTCAAGAATTCAGAGTTAAAAGTATCAGGCAATCAATACAAATAAGTTTATGAGAACAAACTAAACTATACATATACGTGTCAAGGTATTGTATGATATGTGTCATGTATAGTCAGAGTCCACTGGAAGTCTCAGGAAGAAGAAGAAGGAAACCTCCAGGGGAGATCATGAGACATATTCAAAGAGAAATATTATTTTGTATTCGATTTGTACATATGAGAGTGCAGGATGCAAGTCAAGAGAGTAATATCGGATATTGAAAAATCCACATGTGGCACGAGTTCTGAAGAAATTTGCAAAGAAAATGTCAACGAGTACTCCAGAGAGAGTTTCACATATAAAAGCCTTTTAGGAGTCCTCTGTCTGTATATAGTCCTCTGTCTGTATTCGAGTTGAGACAACTCACTCGTGATATCTTGATATACTTTTGTTTTCAAGTCAAATAAGTCTCGCACAAACAAAAAGTCACAAATCAGTTGAGGATTTACTTAAATGATTCACACACTTTTGAAAGCATTATTCAGATATCATCAATGAGTAATCCTCTTGATGATGAGAATAAGGAAGATTAAAGGACGAGCTATACACGAGGATAGTATATACATAGGCTTGCAAGATTTAAGAATTTCTGCTGAAGATTTAAGTATTCTTAATTGGACTCTGAGAAAAGTAAATCCTCAAAGATTAGTGAGCACTTAAGACTTGAACATTTCCTAAGATCCTTAAAGCCAAACGCGCGCGGCCTTATATATACGAGGAATAAGAGTAGTCATGAATTACGTAAAGGGAAAAATAAATCGATGAAAGGGGAATTCTCATCAGTCTTTCTTTTCTATTATTATTATGATGGATTGGATGTCGATGAGCCAATGGTAAGTTAATTATGACAGAGAGACAAGAATGGAGATGTCATTCACTTCAGAGCTTCAAGTAGCGAGTAATCACATCACTATTCATTACAATTCCTCCCTCACACAGCCACTCCAATCATTTTATTTACTTTCCTTCTCATCTGCATCACAACTACGACTACTCCGTCGTCATACATGCATCCTATGTAATTAAAGAGTGCAACTGAAGCAACTGAATGTAGATTTGCTTGTATGTACTACTTATATACACGACATAATATGATTGTCATGTTGAACATTTGTTGTAAGGACATGTCCGCACGGACTTAAAAGGACATGATGACACATCCCGTAGACTTTGAACTTGACTGCTGTGTCTATGCAAATTCAAAGTTGTTTAATTTGTATAGTTAAAGTACAGTAGCATGTGATCACAACCTTACTCAATAATTATAGCTTACAAGTTGACGAAGAACTTGATGAAGCGTCTAAAATAATCTCTGTACAAATAGAAACTTCCGTAAGTTAGATCTTTGGATAAATCTTTGCCTTCTATCTATAAACGGAACTTCTAAAAATATCTACTTAACTGTTCTAATGATACAGCAGTGACAAAGTTCACCATGAGTTATCCATGTACAAAGCAAGTATAGTAAGGTTAACGTAGACATTGACAGTTGTTTATTGTGTAAGTCTGACATTTGATGTTTGATCAAATAAATATTACAACTGAAGAAGACAAGAAAACATGTTAATTCTGCAAAGAGAGGACGAATTAAAGAAAGATGAGACAAACACACGTAAACACATTTTAATACATAAAAGCTATTAAGAGACATCAAACACAAAGCTCACGTAATATAACAGAATTACGTAAGCAAAACACACACACACACAAATATAGTGTGACAAACCAGACAAACTTATTCATAATGCTAAGCATGAGAATTATCACAGAGAAAGTCCATGTTTCCCTTTAATCACACACACACATACAATTAAATTGAAGAAATTCTACACTAGAAAAAGAAGTGTAGGTTATATTCTTCTTACCTTTTACAAAAGTCACAACTCCCACTTTCTCCTTGAGATATATTTACTCCGTAACTTAATCTGTGTGTGTTCTCTTTTGTTCCTTTAATAATTACAGTTCTTAACAAAACACTCTTGCAATTAATTAAAAACTTATAACACTCCCAAGTAAACTTTATGTTTGAGAGAACACAAGGTAGAACTATTTTCAACGACCAACTTATTATTACAACAATATATACGTACGTACGTATATATAAATTCGGAAGGGAATCTCTCTCTGGAAAAGTTCTCAAGTTCCCTTTAGCTCTTTCTTTATAGTAGTCTCGTAGTCTCACTACGTATACTCATACTCTGTACTTAAAACAAAATCTGAAATGTTTAGGTCTTAAAAGGTTAACACTTAAAATAAGTTTTAATATTAAGCTACACAACAAGAGTTTACTAGAAGATGATTCCTCTAAAGGTCGCTTCTCCCACAAATGTTACGTGTAAATTATTCCAATGGGACTTTATTAAACTTCTTCTTACAACCTTTAAAGAAGAATGTTTCACCTGCGTTTCACCTCTCTTGTCTTTTTTCACACTAAAAAATCCTCTTCACTCATTTACTCACCAATTAAGTTGTTACAACTTTCCCCACACTTTACAAACCTACTTTACAACCACCGAAAAGAACTGATTTTCCCACACAACATCATTTATCATTCTGTGAGAAACTAGTAAAGTAATTATACACGTACGTATGTCTGTGTGTTATCCTCTTGTTCAAAATCTCCAGTTGAACAAAACACAAGGAGGAACTTTCCCCAGATTTCCATATACACAATTTATAAAACACTCACTACAAGTCACGTCGTGTCCATAAAAAGGTTATTAGACCAAGTTAGGCTGGAAATAAGTTGCATGCTTCAACACCAATTTGTGCATGTTTGTTTTTTAAATACCTTTCTATTATTTCTCGTATTTCTCACGCGTGGTTATTGTGTGTATATTCATGTATTATGGCAGTTTTAGAGAAAACCCGTATTGGTGGTGTGTATTAATAAAAAACACCTTTCTTCACTCACACAACTACAACAACTTCACTTTCAGGCTGATTCTTGGAAGTAAGAATTCATGAATCTGATAAGCGTCAGTAGTGGTGGTGCATTATTTCATTTATTTCCCGGTGCAAAGAGTTTTACATGGTGGTTTGTTGGACTGATGCGAATATGTATTGTTAATTACACATGAACCACTTAATATTTAACTTTAATAGAGGTAGATTGTTCCGTTATTGTGATGTTAATTTCTCTCTAATTCCACGAGCAAAATTACTTTTCACTCGCAAACTTTCTCCGTGTTCCAAATCAACCGCTGCTGGACATTCCAGGTTTCACTTTAAACTCCTTTGACTATGAACTGTTCACCAACCGTCGTCGTCGTCGTCGTCGTCGTCACCTTATGAATGCTGTGCACTAGATAAATTAAATAGTAAAGGTTTTCAGATATTCCTGGATGCGAGAGAGTGAGAGACCCAGGGTTTCTTACTACACGGCAGTTTAGATTGAGACGGACGATTTGTGAGAGAGTTACTACTACTTTGAGTGTACAGTGAGGACTGATGAGGAATCTGAAAGAGTCGAATTGCTCCTGACTCAGAAGGAATCCCCAAAGCTGTATAAGTTCACCCTGCCCCACGTCTACTACTACTGCACAAGTCCTCTCTCTCTCGTTCTTCGTCAACTCGACGAACAACCAAAAAGGTTCTTCTTATTCTTCTATGCTGTAGTATGCCTTTCTGCTGGTTGTATTGTGGTGTGGTGTGGGTCCCAAAAACTTGGCCTCTTCTTCTACTCCTCAGTCTCACAATTACCTTCAGTCAGGAATCATCATCATCACCAATGGCAAAATGATGCTCCTTCCTATTCTTTCTTATGCTTGCTTTTGTTACTCCAACTTTTTTTTTCTACAGATTCCTTGTTCTGATTTTGACACGCAACATGGTCAAAGGTTATCACATCACGGGAAAAAGTAAAGTAGTAATATATAGTAGTAGGAGTAGGAGGTTATGATGGTGGTGGTGGTGGTAGATGCAACCACTGGGATTCTTCTTGGTTGCGGACACACTCAAAGATAATCTCATCTGAGGTTATTAATGTTGGAGAAGATTCTTCTGTCTATTAGTTCTGTATGGTGTGTACGAATTGTATTACAGAGTTGAGTTGGTTTTTTTTTGCTGAGGATTTTGTATGGGCTAAACAATAATCAAATATTACATACCTTAGAATGAAAAAGTTGTAATTGGCAGGATATTTTTCTAATGGGCAAAATTGTCTCTGCCACTAACAAAAAGTATAAAGAAGAGATCTCAAGCAAAATTCACATGAATACAATTTAACCTAAAACTCAAAAGCACACACACACACACACACACACATCTTGTACTTTGACACAAAAGACGAATAATGATCTCTGGAATTCTTGGAAAGGATCTCTGTTCAAAAATTCGAATTCAATGGAACTAGGTTGTATGAATTTCCATTATTCTTTCATAGACTCAAACACTAGCTCGCAATTTTTCATGAGATTTCAAGGTTTTCTCTCCCTTCCTGTTGATTCAACCTGAGCAAATACTCCGAAAGGGTTGAAGAAACGGAAAGTTTTACTCTTGAAAGCTAAGAAAAAGCGTGTTTGGGAGAAGGTTCGTCCTCATCTCTTGAAGGAAGATCTTTACGGAAGTTTCAAAATCTTTATTTCCTCTCACGAATAGTTCAGTAGGCTCCTGGCTTTATATATAATACCACGTATATGTACCACGCGTGTATCAGAAAAAAGGTCGGGTGCAAGTTTCGCGAGTGTATCAACTTTTAAAAGCGACGATACAGAAGTTGTCTCAAGAACGAGACACACCTTACTTACATATCATTTCCCTGCGCAGTGATTTGATTAAACCGAGAGTATCATGTCTCAATGTGTATATTGTATATCAGATAATCTCTCACTTTGTTTAAATCAACACACTCACACATGGTTCTCTGGATTATAAAGATGTAAGTCCACCTCTGCTTAAACAATAAATGAGTTCATCTTTCTCATTGTCAGGAGTCTCCTCATGTATATATATACTTTAGTACGTGCCATTTGGACAAAGTGAGATTAAACTTGCCGATATTCATTGGAAATGTCTATGTCTGTGTGTAGGTGTCGACTATCCACTTGGACTCTCTTCATTATCTCTTAAATGCATCTTATATGTACCAATCATCATTCTTGTAAAGTTAGTATACGTATACGTAATACTTAGGGTGAAGCCATCATTTTAAATTGGCTCGCACGTCAAACTATCCTTACCAAACCAATTGATTGTAAATGTATATAGACTGGAGATGAGCAGTACTTTATGTCTTCCCTTTATGACTTTCCACTACTACACACACACTCCTCTTGTGTGATTATCATCATCATCATTATTATTATTGTGCCCTGTAATACTCTGCTGCTGACTACTCTGCAATATATACATGTATCTGACAAGATGAAGACGAAGTTGATGATACACACCGCCCTCTCACACTCATTTTATTACATCATATCCATCCTCATTCTCTTTAAAACTTCATTCCTGCTCCAAACTATTAATTAGGCGTCCTACAAATGGACTGGGTAATAAGTTACCAACTATTTAATACGTAACTTGATCTCTTCTCTTCTGGTTTTTGCCTACAATGCACTCTCTGCCGTATAATTAACATTCCTTATTAGCTGATAAAATAATTTTCCAATGTCATAATAATCGATAACATATTACATTAAGTATTAAGTGATTTTGGCTCCTATACAACAACTAACAGACAGAGTCAGTCATTGCTCTCGTTCTTTAATGTTTTATCATTCACACTCAGGTCACAATTGAGCCCATAGCCGGTATAAAATAAAGTTGGAAGTTGGTAAATATATCATTGCTACGTAAGAATTTAATGCGGGTTTGGTGTGTTGAGTATTGAGCATTACGAGACTGAATTCGATCTCGATTCGAAGGAATTCGATGATGC